>Ga0222712_10001728_pt1 | contig 26358 bp, 23 predicted proteins | sample C33_657DmetaG_FD_165043 | JGI IMG/M metagenome (GOLD analysis project Ga0222712, IMG submission 165043) | Estuarine water microbial communities from San Francisco Bay, California, United States - C33_657D | ecosystem: Environmental > Aquatic > Marine > Unclassified | place: USA: California... | reverse complement strand
CACTAGATGGGCGTACACTTGCTGGTGCTTCAGAAGGTACACTAGATGGGCGTACACTTGCTGGTGCTTCAGAAGGTACACTAGATGGACGTGCACTTGGTGGTGCTCCAGAAGGTCCACTAGATGGGCGTACACTTGCTGGTGCTTCAGAAGGTACACTAGATGGGCGTACACTTGCTGGTGCTTCAGAAGGTACACTAGATGGACGTGCACTTGCTGGTGCTTCAGAAGGTACACTAGATGGACGTGCACTTGCTGGTGCTTCAGAAGGTACACTAGATGGACGTGCACTTGCTGGTGTTATAGAAGGACCTATATTTTGAAATTCTTCTATAGATTTATATAAATTAGCCATTCCTAAATATTCAAAAGCTTTTTCATCAAGTTTAATATTTGATTTATCTTTTAATATATTTTCATATTCAGACTTATTAATTGATCTTATATATATCATTCTTTTTTCATTCATATTAAATTTATCAATAAATGATCTTAATGTATTTAATTTAAATTTAATAATCATAACAACTGAATTATTATAGAATGTACGATCATTACTACCACCTAACATTTTTTGTATTTCTTCAAATAATGTTCTTTCTTGTGCATCTTTAAATATTCTTAATGCTGATAATACATTTGAATCTATCTTTAAATTATTAATTAAATTATTATTTATAGAATTATCTGCTTTTATTAAATAATATTCAAAATCATTTACATTTTGATTTGGTAAAAGAGAAGTTTTACATTGTAATAATACTGCTCTTTTAACTAATAATTTATCAACTTCTTGTTTTAATCTAATGGTATCTTCATTTCTATCTAATTCTTGTCTTACATTTATATCATCAATTTTTGAATCTTTTAATTTAGGATAATTTAATGAAACTTCTGATTCAGTTGTTTCACATTCTTCTTGACTTGGGCCACCACCAATAAATAAACTATTAATATCATTATAGATATTTCTTACTGCAGAACCAACACTCATGCCTAAATTAATTTTAGCTTGATCTATAACATTTTGAGGAGCATTAATTATTATTTTTTCATTTTCTCCTACTAAAGCATTTGAATTAGTAAATAATTTATATTGTTCAACTATTTCTCTTATTTTTTGAGTATCATTTGTATTAATATCTTTAAGTTTATTATTTAGCTCTATTAATGCTTTTTCTAACTCAGGTGATAATTTTTTTTTATTACATTGTTGTAATTCAAATAATTTTTGTTGATATTCTAAATTTTTAGCATCTAATCTTATTTGAATATCTTTTTTTTCTAATGAACATGTAGATGTAGCATCACGAATTGCTTGTTCATTTGTTAATTTATTTTTACTAATAGTTTCTTGTAGTTCTCTAATATTTGCATCTAAAGAAGTAACTGATCCCTTAGAATTATTACTTGATAATGCACTATCTCTTTCTTTAGTAAGTCTTTCTAATTGTATTAAGTCGTCTTTAATTTTTGCATCTTTACTTGCTACATCTAATAATAAAGAATTATATTTCTCTTCAACTACTTTAAGTCTATTATTTTCACTATTTAATGATTCAATTCTAGCAGTTTTTGTAGAAATTTCTTGTTTTAATTCAGAAGATGTTTTATTTGATAATTCTATTTGTTGTCTTAATTCTTTTTCAACTGCTTCTAATCTTGAAACATTACTGATTGTAATACTTTTTTCACTTTCTAATTCTTTAATTTTAGCAATATGTGTTTTAATATCAGCACTTAATTGATCAGGATTTTTAGATCTTAAATTTGTTAATTCTTTTTCTAATTCTTGAACTTTAGTTTCAAATTCACGAATTTTTGCATCTTTTCCTAAATTAGAATTATCTTTAGTTTTTAATGCTGCATTTTCTCTTTCAAATTCAGCGATGCGTAATCCTCTATTTTTAATTTCTTCATTTTTCTCTATTTCTAAATTTATTAATTTTTGTTCTAATGATTTTATTTTTTGTATATAAATACCATCATTAGAATTACCTTTAGATTTTTCTATACCTAAATCATTTTTTAAACTATCAAGTTTTGAATTAAATTGACGAATTCTTTCTTCCCTATCTTTTATTTCTTCATCTATTTGTTTTATTATTATATTTTTTGCTTTAATATCAATATCAAATCTTGATATTTTTGTTTCTAATTTTTCTTTTTCCATTTTAATATTTTCTAAATCACTTGATTTAGTTTTATCATTACCCGATGCATTCAAAGCTATTTCTAATTTACCAATTTCTTCATGTAATATTTTACGTTCGGATGTAATTGATTCAATATTACTACGTAACTCGCTAATATATTTCAAGAGTTCATTATTTGGATTTAATTTTTGATTACTTATAATAGAATTAGTAGACATTTTATTATATATTAATATTTGATAAATAAATTTTGGAATAAATTAATTTATCAATATATATTAATGTTACTAACAATTAAAAATAAATTAATAGATATTAAAGAATCAGATATTTTATATAATCTATATTACAATTTAGGTGAAATACCTAATAAAGAAATCTTAAAAAAAAATAATATAAAAAATATAGACACTTTTTTAAAGGAATTAAAAATCTTAATATCACAAATTGATAATTATATTCCATTATATGATATTTTTTCTAAAAATATTTATTTAGTTAAGCCTTCTGATTTATATGAAAAAATAAATAAAGAATATAATAGACCATTAACATATGAATTATTTCATATATTAAAAAATATAAAAACAAAAGATAAAATATATCAAGAAAAGTTAGATAAAAATATTAAATTTATGGAAAATTTTGATTTAAAAATATTAGAAGAAACTTATATCAAAACATATTATTATCAATCTAATAGAATTGGTAGAAATTTTACATTATGTATAAAACCTTCTTTTTTACCATTTATAAATAATAATCCATATTATGATAGAGATGAATTAATAAATATTGGTTTAAATTTAAAATTAATTAAAGATGATAATACAATATATAATAGAGATAATCTTGATAAGTTATGTAATAAAGTATCAGATGAAGATATTGACGCAGATACTTTATTAAATCATTATTTATTTATTCAAGAAAATAATTTAAAATATTTTGTAAAATATTATTCTTTTATGGGTTCATATCAAATGAATCATTATATTAGAAATAAATCAATTAAAGATTCATCTACTGAGAATAATATAAAACATTTTTATAATATTATTTCAAAGGCTCCATCATTTGATAATGATTATTATGTATATAGATTAATTAATACAGATGATTTTTTACAAGATATAAAAATTGGAGAAATATATGAGGATAAAAGTTTTATGAGTACATCAAGAAATCCTTTTTATAATCTAAAAAATAATGCATTCGGATTAATTTTAATGAAAATTAAATTACCAAAAAAACAAGAAGGTGTTGGTATATGTATTGAAAATTATTCATTATTCCCAGAAGAGGAAGAAATTATATTAAATCCATGTAAATTAAAATTAATTTCAATTGACAATATAACCTATTATCATATTGATAAAAAGGCTCAAAAATCAATTAAAAAGAAATATGAATTTGAATATGTTTCTCCTATAAAATTAAATTTAGATGAAATTACAAAGAAATATGATAATGAAATAAGTATACCAATAATAGATTTATTTAATACAAAAATTAATTCTTCTACAATTGAAGAAAAATTTGAGAAGTTTAATGAAATGTTACCATTAATTAATACATCAAAGAAATTTTATGTAGAAATAAATGATAAAAAATTTTTATTAAATGTTAATAAAATGTCGGATAAAAGAATATATGAAAAATTTTTCTTTTTACAAAAAAGAAAATATGACAGTGAAGATATAATTGATGAATTATATATAACTTATCAAGATGAAAAAACAGGTGAATTATTATTATTCATAGAAATAAAAGATGTAATATCTATAAATTATCTTCAAAAGTTTACAGGATGTAATAAAGAATTTAAAGATAATGATATGATAGAATTAGTATCTGGAATATCAAAATTATTTGATATATATTCAGTAATTATTCATCCAAATTTTAAACCATTTTCAACAATTATAAATATTAAACCAAATGATTATAAATATGTAATAAATAATATAACTGATTCACATGATGTAAAAAAATTAGGAAATGATATAATTTTATATAATAATGATTTAATAAATTATTTATTAACAAAAAAAGAAAGATTTGATTCAATTCATATTAAAATGAATTATAGAAAATATATGATAGATAAATTAAATAATATAAAAATATCTGATGTTTTTACTGAAGAAAATTATGAAATATATTCAGTTATTAAAAAAGAAAAACTGAAAAATTTATTAGAATTAATTATTTTTATATTTAAAAATTATTTTTATATGATGGATAAAGTTATATATTATATTAATTTGTATTTTGATGATAAATTAATCATTAATAAATTATATTATATATTTGATACTGGAAATTATTTATTTGAAAAAAATAAATTAAGTTATACAATAAATGTAGATGATTCAGTAATAAATAATTATTTAAATAAATTAGATGTATATAGTGTAAAAGAAGATTATTTAAGATAAAATTTTATTTTTTAATTCAATATATTTTTGTTTATACTTTAAGTATTTAACATAATAACCACCTAATTGTGAAATGTTTTGTTCTGTATTAATTTTTTTATATTTATTAATAATAGTTTTATTAATATTTAAATATTTAATCATAGTTTGAGTGAAGTCTTCATATAATTTAATATTATCAATAATAAATTGTGTAACATCTGGTATATCTTTAATTTGTCCATAAGATCTATTATCCTTAATATATATTTTTTGTAAACCATTTAAAAAATACACTAATGTATCATCCTTATTATGTATTATTTTCATATCATCAATTAATTTATTAATATTAGATAAATTTGTTCTATTATAAGATTTAGAAAAGATTTCAATTAGATTATCCAATATATTTATTTTAATATCAACTGTTTTATCAGATAATAATAAATAAAGCATCATAAAGTATGATATTCTACCAATTTTTTTAGTATATTTTGAATCATTCCAAGGATTATTACCTTCATTGAATAATGCATTTATAAAATCACATATATATCCATCAATTGAATATCCAAAATAATCTAAAGTTAAATATTTATCAAATGAATACTTATATATATATTGTTTTATATTTGTATACGAATGTTGCATATCTGTATCATCTAATTTAGATATAGACAGATCGATTAATTCTGCAGGTACATTCAATGTACCATACTTATTATTTCTTTTATAAAATATTACAAAATTATACTTAATTCTTAATAAAGAGAATAATCTTTTATAGATTGGATTTTTATTTTTAGTAATATCATCATTTAATGACAAATAAATATCTCTATTTTTATTTTCATATTTATAATCATTATTAAAATAGAATAATTTACTATTTGATAAATAAAAATCATTTCTTTTACCTCCTTCAGTTTGTAATTCAATTAATTTTGATTCAAAATACTTTGATTTATTTGGATTAAATATTTCATCTACATTTGATGAAGTATGTTTTCTAGTTTTATCAAAAAAATCATTTTTAATAGTATCACTTTCAAATACTAATTTATTCTTAAATAATACTCCAACTACTTTAATATTATTTAATAGGTCACTGCATTCTGGTTTTTTTCCGGTACTATCAGTAGTTGTATTTTTTATTATTTCCTCATTATATTTTTGTATTAATTCTCTTAATTTATCTTCATTATTATTAAAATCAAAAAAAGTATCATTACAACTTTCTAATATATTTCTTATAGTATATAATGTTATATGTAATAATTTAATAATGTTTTTTCTATGTAATATTGCATCTTTCATATTTGGATTCATATATAGTTGATAATCAGAATCTGATCTTTTAAAAAAACTTTTATATTCATCATCATCATTATCTTTAAAATATTTATGATATGTATTAAATAATATCATCATTGTAGTACCACCTTTAAATAAAAAAATAATATCTGTATCATTAAGATTATTATCTTTTTTATATCTACTAATTACATCATTAAAAAATTTATTTACAAAAAATTGGAATGTAAATATTGTCTCTTGATTTTGAAATACTTGATTAGTAAAAAAATCGGTTGATACATCATATAATTTTTTCTTACAAGGAAAAAGTAAATCATTACCTATTGATTTATTTTGACTATCATATTCATCCTGTCTGTCATATTCATTGTCTTTATTAAATTCAATAAAATCGATACGATCTTCATTTACTATTTTATTTTCATCTTTTGAAAAATTAACATTCATTGAATTATTATAAATTTCAAAAATATTATCAACATCTATAAGGTCTTTCACTGATATATCATTACATTTTCTATTATATAATGTTATTAATTCAGATTTAGTTATTGGTTCACGTGTAAATAGAAGTTGTTTATATTTTAAGAATTCATTAATATTATTCCTGATTTCGATTTCTAAGCCATCTATTTTTTTAGTTTTAATAACACCAATATTTTTTTCATCATCTTCATTTTTTGTTTCTTTAACTATAGTAAAATTTTGTCCTTCCCTAATAATAATTTGAGGTTTAACCATTCCACCTATATCCATTCTTAAATTTTTTTTTTCATTATCAATATATATATTTTTACCTATTATTTTTGTATCAGTTTCTAATTTAATTGGCATATAATTAAATTAGAAATTATTTATAAAAATTATTGTTGTGCACATTGTACTCTTTCTGCATTTTCAGTGTGTTCAGTTTCTGTATATTCTTCATTTAAATCATCTAATTCACATAAAATATATCCATTTGTATTTGTTGTATTATATTTTGATTTATTATCATAATCAAATATAACTGCTAATTTATCTTTGATATCATTGCTTAATTGATCAGGATATTCAACATCAAAGTTAATAATTAAATTACCTCTATTTGAAGAACCTATTATAGGCATACCTTGTTGTTTTATAATTTTTTTCTGATTTGGTTTAATAACACTATCATAATTTTTAATAATTAATTTTTGTCCATCAATTCCTTTAATAACAAGTTCAAATCCACAAATAGATTGAACTAAACTAATTTTTAAATTATAAATTAAATCATTATTCATTCGTTGAAAATCTTTGTGTCCTCCTTCTTTTACTCTAATTATTAAATCACCTCTAGAATCTTTATATTTATGTCCTTTATTTTTAAACATTATTTCTTGACCATCTTTGGTACCTTTTAATAAATTAATATCTAAACTGTCTAAATGCATTGAACCATTTGTAAGATCTTTATATTGATACTCTATTTTTTTATTAACACCATTATATAAATCAGATAATCCTACTTCAATCATCATTTTTATAGTTGAATTTTTTCTCATAAACATCTCTTGTGGATTCATACCACCCATACCTCCCATATTAACTGGAATTCCATTTACAAACATGGATTGAAATCCACCCATTCCTGGAAATCCACCCATTCCTGGAAATGGAAAACCACCCATTTCTTTAAATAATTCATTAATATCAACATGTGATGGTACACCATTTTCATCAACACTACCAGTTTGATCATATCTTTGTCTTAATTCAGAATCAATTAAAATATTATATGCTTTATTTATTTCTTTAAATTTTTCTTCAGCTCCTGGACTTTTATTTTTATCAGGATGCCATATTTTTGCTAACTGTTTGTATGCATCTTTAATATCTTTATTACTAGCATCTTTTGGTACTTCTAATACATCATATGGATTCATTATTATTATAATATTAATAAATCTTTAAATTAATAAAATAACTATTATTCAAAATAAATACTAGGACAATCTAGATAAAACTTATTTGGAAATTTACTTAATTTATGATATGATAGACTTACTTCATATCCATTAATTATTTGTTCTTTATTATTTTGATCAACCTTATATGCAAAGTTATTCATATTTACAAAACCAAGATTTTCTATATTTGAGTTTGAGAAATCTGCAGAATTAAAAAGTTCTGTTCTTTTATGCAAAAAATCATTATAACTACTTACTTCAATCTTATAAAGAGTAAAATAAATAATTTCATTTTCTTTTGCAATACAATTCCAATGAATATCACTTATCATTTGTAAACCAATACCTGGTTTAATTTCATTTTGTACAAATGGTTGAGTATTCAACCACGGTGATTCACCACATGTATTAATATCTAAATTACCAATTAAATATAATGTTCTCATATTATTTATAATTTTATATAAAATAATAATTATATTTTAATATTTCAATTTTTTGAATAAAAATTGATTAAAATAATTGCTCTCTCGCTTAAGCTCACACTAATTATTTTAATTTAAATTAATAAATTTATACATAAATTTATCAATAAAAATTGATTAAAATAATTGTTAATATAAAATTATAAATTATATAATATATAATGGATATTTTTAATTTAGAACCTATACAAGATTTGTTAAAAAAAGTTAATTCTAATTCTGAATTTGAAGTAATTTTTAATAAAACAAATCCATTAACAATCAATAAATTCATTGATATGTTAAAATATTTAACTGTATTAAGTAAAAATAATAATTACAAATTAGTAAAAGAATCAACACTAGATGTTGGTTATACTAATTTTGTAAACAAAGATATTATAAACTATCGAATCACGATTTCTAATATTGACAATATCAATAAAATTATTAATAATGTTAAATTAAGAAAGAATCATGTAATTTTCTCTTTATTAGTAAATTACTTATTAAATGATTATAAAGATATGACAATTATGAAGAAAACAAAATTAGATAAAAATATTGTAGATATTGATAATTATGATATGCGTGTCCGTCTATCAGAAGAAGCTGAAGTATCTAAAGATGAACTTAAAACTTTATTAAATTTAGATGAACATGAAAGACATAGTATCATATTTAGATTTAAAGAAAGAGTATCTATTATATTAAGTTCAGATGATAGTCATGAATTAAAATTTGATTTAACTCAAACAAAACAAGTAAATAATATTAATGACATAATGAAATCTATTAATAGATATGAATTAGAAATGGACTTATCAGTATTTAATAAATTTGATGTTAGTAAAATAGTTAAAAAAATGAATGAATTTGTAGAGAATATTTATAAAAATTTAAATACATCTAATAATATTATAACAACTCAAGAGCAAAAAACAATATTAGATAAGTATAAAGAACTTGTATATGGTGATAAAGAAAATTTAAATAAAGATCTTGCAGGAATGCAAGTTATGTCATTAGAAATTCAATATCTAGTTGATCAATTGGCTTCAAAATATTGCATAACTGATAAAGCTGATGGTGAAAGATATTTCTTATTTATTAGTGAAGGAATTGTATATTTAATTTCGAATACTTTACATGTAATTAAAACCGATCATATAGTTGATAAAAAATATGATAATACGTTAATTGATGGTGAATTAATATATATTGGAAAATATAAAAAGTATGTATTTTTAGGTTTTGATATATTATTTGAAAAGGGAATAGATATTAGAGAAACCATAAAAATGAGTGAAAGATATGCAAAATTATCAGATAATCTTCAAAAGATATTCCATTCTAAGTTGACTAATGAACAATATACTGGTGATTTTAATATGGATAAAATAAGAGATCATGTTGAAAAACAAGTTAAAACATATATGAATGATTTAAATGATAATTTAAAGAATGATAAGAAATTATTTTTAATAAAATATAAGTTTTATGCATTCCCAATGGGTGGTAACAGTGCTGAAATATTTAACTATTCATCAAAAATGTGGGATCTATATACTAAAGAATTAGATTGTCCATATATATTAGATGGTTTAATATATGCACCATTAGAACAAAAATATACTAGAAGTTTAAAAGAAACCAAATATAGAAATTTAAAATGGAAACCAAAAGAAAAGAATTCAATTGATTTCTATCTTGAATTTGAAAAAGATAATAAAAATGAAGTAATAAATGTCTTTGATGATAGTGATGTAAATGAAATTTCAGAAAAAGTTGAAAGTGGTGAACAATCTATATTAGATGTAAATAATATTAAAAATGGTGGTAAAATATATAGAATTGCCAATTTATATGTTGGTAAAATAAAGAATGGAGTAGAATATCCAGTATTATTCCATAAAGATAAAAATGGATATCTTTCACATTTATTTTTAAGTGATAATCAACCAAGAGACATAGAAGGAAATGTAATTCAAGATAAAACTGTTGTAGAATTTTCATATTTAAATGATCCATTAATTCCTGAATCAAATAGATGGATACCATTAAGAACTCGTTTTGATAAAACTGAGATGGTAAATAAATATAGAAAGAAATATGGAAATAATGAAGAAATTGCAGAAAAAGTATGGAGATCTATATTAATGCCTGTAGATATTAGTGACTTACAAATCTTAGGTGATCCTAAAACACATGATAATCATATGTCTACAATGAGAAGTAAGATTGATGTAAAATTAATTGAAACTGCAAGAAGTGAAGATGTATATTATCAATTAAAGACTGATCTTGCACAACCTCAAAGAGATTTTCACAATTGGATTAAATCGGCACTAATATATAATTATTGTTCTAAAGATCTAACAGGAAATAAATTAACTGTACTTGATATTGGTATTGGTAGAGGAGGTGATATTATGAAATATTATTCTGCAAAGATACAAGAATTAGTTGGCATTGATACAGATAATAATGGTATTTATAGTGCTACTGATGGAGCATATAGTCGATACAATAATTTTAAAAGAAAATTCCCAGGATTTGCAAAGATGACATTCTTACTTGCAGATGCTGGAGCAAAGTTAAATATGACTGATCAAATTCAAGCAATTGGATCAATGGATGATAAAAATAAACAATCATTAAAAGGAATTTTTGGAGAAGTAGCTGGAGCTAAATCAACAACATTTGATATAATATCATCTCAATTTGCTCTTCACTATATGTTTAAAGATGATACAACATTTGATAATTTATGTGATAATATAAATAAATTATTAAAAAATAGTGGTTATTTAATTTTTACAACTATGGATGCTGAATTAGTACACAAAGAATTTCAAAAGACAAATGGTAAAATAGAATCATATTATACTAATAAAGAAGGTGTCAAGAAGAAATTTATGCATTTAATTTCAAAATATGATTTAAATACTGATATCAATAAAGCTGGTTTAGCAATAGATTTTTTCAATGCTTCATTTCAAGAAGAGGGTAATTCAAGAATAGAATATTTGGTTAGTGAAAAATTTGTAGTAGAACAATTTAAGGAAAAATGTAATCTTGAATTAGTAGAATCAGAAAATTTTCAAAACATATATCATACTTTTAAAGAATTCTTTGTAGAAACTTCAAAATATGAAGAAAATTTGAAGACACGTGAATATTTTGGAAATACAAAGAAATTTTATGATTTAACCGATGAAATTAATAAAGCATCGTTTGAATTAGCAAGATTAAATAAATTATATGTATTCCAAAAGAGAGGTACTTCATCAAAAAATCTTAAAGTTAGCAATGTAATTAGTAATCCTGTAAAAGAACCTATAGTTAAAAAAGAAGTAAAGAAGATATCAAAGAAGAAAAAATAGAAGTAAAAAATTGATAAATTAACTTATTTTATATAAATATATATCTATATAAAATATAATGATGCATACAACAAGCAATACAGAGTATAAATATTATGGTGATATTCCTAATAAAGACATTAAATATTATGGAAAAATGTATTATTCTGATGGTACATCATATCAAGGATACTTCCTAAATGGAATGAAACATGGATATGGTGAAGAAACTACTCTAGATGGTTATAATAAAGGATATTATCAAAATGGTATTTTAAATGGAAAAGTTGTATCATATACTAAATCTAAAGGGATATACACCGATGGATATTACAATAATGGACAATTAAATGGCGAATGTCTATTCTTTGATGATAAGAATAATTTAGTAAATAGAGGCACATTTAAAAATGGTAAATCATGTGTAGCAATATTTGAAACTATTTATAAAAATAATCTAAAAAGAGAAAAATTATATGAAGGATTTATATATGATGATAAATATAATGGATTTGGTAAATTATATCAAAATGATTATATATATATCGGAAATTTTACATCGGGTAGAAAAGATGGAAAATTCCTAATATGTTATTTAGATGGTAGACTTGCATATAGTCCTCAAAATAATATTGATATAATGATTGATATAGAAAAAGTAAATCATGAGAATTTTTTAAATTATAAAAATACAGTTATATTTAATAATGATATGTTTGATGATAATCGTAAGATTGTTTATAAGGAACATGATATTGTAAAATATATTGGTAAATTTAATACTGATTTAAAATTTGAAGATGATAATGGTACTTATTATAATGCAACAAACTCATATGTTGGGAAATTTAGTGATGGAAAATTTATATCAGGTGTATATAATTTTACTGGAGGAAAATACAAAGGATCATTTAATGGACTATCAATTAGTGGTCAAGGAATCGTTGAATTTGACGATGGAACAAAGTATACTGGTGAATTTGAAAATTATTGTTCAAAAAATGGAACTTATCAATTCAAATATGATAATGTAGATTCTACCATTGATTGTTTAATAAGTTTTAATTTACATCAAGTAAATTTTGATACATCAAATAATACAGTTTTTAAAAATGGTGATAATAAATATATAGGAAAGTTTAATATATCTAAAAATGGTGCTCAATCGGTCAAATTACAATTTTCTAGTGGAAAACATTATATTAAAGATAATTTAATATATGAAGGAGACTTTAAGAATTTTAAATATCATGGATCAGGTACAAAATATCATACTAATGGGAATATTAATATTACCGGAATTTTTGAAATGAATGAACCATTTAAAGCAGAATATTATGATGAAAATGGTGTATTAATATTTTCGGATGATGGTACTGATCAAGATTATAATGGATTACCAGAATTACTTGCAATGCCTCAATTAGTTTCAGAAACAGCAAATCTATTAAATATGCTCCAACATGCACCAGATCAAGTCCAAATGAATAATGGATTACTAAATATATTACAGAATGCACCAAATCATCCAATTCCAAATAATTCACTATTATTCAATTTAATGAATATTATACAAAATCCACAACCAAATCAAAATCTTTTTAATAATGTACTTAATCCAGAAGATGAAGATACAGCAGAACCTGATAGTGATCAACCAGAATAATTATATATAATGTAACATAAAATATCAAATTTGTTAGATATTTCACGCCAGCATCAAATACTAAATTTAAGAAAACAAGTGTTCTTAAATTTAGTATTTGTCGGTAATTAAAAATTGATTAAAATTTTATTTATATAAATATTATTAATTATATAATATATAATGATAAAACCTTTAATTTTTCAATTACCATCTTCTAAATCAGAACTTATTAATGATTCAAAAATATTGTATTCGTCATCTAATATAAATTCACAACCATTATTTAAATATGGATTTCATCACTATATTAATCAAAGTAAGGATAAACTTGCAATATTAAATAATGATGATTTAAAAGGTAAAAGTTTTTATAATATTATTGAAAATTTTGATGATAATATCCCAAATTATGAATCAAGTATAAGAAATACTAATAAGAAATTATTTGGTATAGAAACAACTAGAGATAAATTAGAATTATGGGAAATATTAACAATGTTTGGTGTATCTGGTAATATATATGTAAACGATGAATCTTTTGATTCAATAATAAAAATCTTTTATTCTAAAAGTGGTTTAAAATATAAAAGTGTAGATGATTATAAAAATACGAATACATATATAAATATTAATAGACCAATATCTGATATTAAACAATTAGAACAAAATCATTATGTAAATATAATTGAATCAATTATTGAAATCAGTGATGGATTAATTAAAGGAGGAGATTGTATAATTAGAATATATGATACATATACTGAAGTATCATTAAAGTTAATTAAATTACTTTCTGAAATGTTTGAAGAATCATATATTTATAAACCATATATGTCATATGGAAGAGAATCCAATAAATACTTTGTAGGATTAACTCATAAGAAAAATTTTAATAATTCATCAAAATTAAGTAACATGTTAAAAGAATTACAGAATGAAAAATTAAATAATATATATATAAATCAGGATCTTCCAGATGATTTTAATTTTGTAATTAAATATATGAATATTGTTTTAGGAAATTATGAACACAAAATGATTAATATTTTAGTAGATTATATTAAAAAATCAAATTATTTTGGTGATGTTTATCATACATCATTAGAAAATCAAAAAAAAACAACTGATTTTTGGATAGAACATTTCTGTTCTAATAATTATAAAAAAGCATCTGAAATATTAAATTCTTTAATTGATCAAGTAATTAAAGATAATAATAATAAAATTAATGAAATGTTTAAACTATTGATTTAAAATTTCAGGATTTGTTAAGGTTGATAATGGAACTGAAAATCCATTAGGATTATTATATGGTTGTTGTACTTGAACATTTGAATTTGCTGCAGCTAATGCAGGGTAAACATATTTATCAGCTAATTCTGTACCAAGTGTCATTTCTGCTTGTTGTTGAGTTATAGATCCATTATTTATTTTTTCAATGCTATCTAACATTTTATATAAAAATGATAGATCTTCACCCATTACAATTTTTCTAAATAAGAATGGATGTTCTTCTGCAAATTGAGGAAATACATCTCTTAATGAAAATTCATATTGTAATTTATCCCTTCCTTTTAATTCTTTATAGTAATCTAAATCTGTAAATTTTTTTATTTCACTAATATACTTTTTGATAAGTTCAGGATCTTCAAAAGCCATAATTATATATTAATTATATAATAATTAATCCTTATATAAACTAATTTTCTTTTGAATGGTTTTTATTATAGAATATTCATCTGGTAAAATATTACTAATTATATTAATAATTAATCCAATTAAATCAGTAATGAATAATGCATATAACATTTTATTAATTGTTTTATTATTAATTATTGAAATTAACAAATAAATTATAAAATAAAAACTAATACTTATTAAATATACTTTTGTATTCATAATTGCCATACCTAATATTTCTTTTTCATTTTTATTATAAAGAAAATTATATGATAAATTTAATATCATATAATCATTAATATAAAATATTAATAATATAAACAAATTGTAACTCTCTTCGGAACATATGCATGAGATGTTAACTTAAAAATTAATCATCATCAGATTCTAGTTCTACATTATATTGCATTTTTGTATAATCTAATAATAATTTTTCATTTATATTATTATCACAGTCACTATCACTTAAGTTATTAATTTCTTCAACATCATTTTTATTAACATCTTTACTCATATGTTTTTGGTTTACATTTTTGTTAACATCTTTTTCTTCATTAGTATCTTTAATTTCTAAAGCTTGTTTATTAACAAAAATTTCTGAAATTAATCTATCATTTATAATTTTTAATTTATCATTATTTACTTCAAAACTCTTATTTGGAATAAAACCAATAGGAATGATATATTCTTTTTCTAATAGTTCATTTAAATTTTTATCTAAATTATTAAATATAAATTTGTCATCATTTATTAATAATTTATAATATTCTGTACCATCAGATGGATCCTGTTCTATTTTTAATAATACAGTATTTCTATATTTATTATATTTTTCGGAGAAATAATATACTTTTAAGATATTGTTTTCATGAATAATTATATTAATATCAAATATATATGATACTAATAATATAATATCTTGTGTTAAATCATTATTTTTTATTTGACTAATAACTTTTGGTTTATTAATTAATAATTGAGTATCTTGAATATAATCAATGATATCATCTATAATTGTTTGTATATATATTTTTTTATTAGATATACTATTGATATCATAATCTGAATCAATTACAAATAATATTAAATCTAGAAAATCTCTAAATTTTTTTTCACATTTTTCATCAGAAATTTGAAACAATTCAATAATATTTGATTTTGTTTGAGTTGTTATAATTGATTTATCTGTAAAAAAATCGATTATAAATTTAAGAGAAACTCTTGTCATAGTTATATTATTTATAACTTTTTATATTAAATTTTATTTTATCAATTTTTATATTTTAAAAAAATTGATAAACTATATGATTAAATATGTACTTATTATTGTATATATAAAATGGCTCAAGCTCTAAGACATATAATGGCTCGATTTAGAGAATATAATAAAGATCCAATTGATGGATTCTTTTGCGAACCTTCAGATGATGCATTTAAATGGAAGTTTACATTACTTGGTCCCAATGATACTCCATTTGAAGGAGAAGTATTAAATGGTCTCATTCTTTTTACAACTAATTTTCCCAATGAACCTCCAAAAATCCAATTTACATCTAAAATGTTTCATCCAAATATTGGTATAGATGGAGTAGTATGTATGTCTATTCTACATGATACCCGTATAGAAAATTTTTATGATAGACCTGATGAAAAATGGGTACCAGTTCACACAATTCAATCTATTGTTCTTAGTATGCTCTTAATTATTCAAGAACCAAATGCAGAATCACCTGCAAATATTGAAGCTGCAAAATTAATGAGAGATAATAAAATTGCATATTATCGAAAAATACGGAAGATGCTAAGTGCATAATTCCTTATGAAAAATTGATTTATTTATTATTTATATTAATAATACATATATTATAAATAATGAGTATAAATAAAATGCTTTTACAAAGAATTTTTAATGAATATAAAGATATAAATAATAATGATTACGGATTAAGTGCCCATATGACAGAAGAAGATCCAACAAAATGGACTATAATTTTTTTTGGGCCATCTGAAACATCCTTTGAGAATGGAGTATTTAAATTAGTTATTAATTTTAAAGGTAAATATCCATTTGAACCACCAATGTGTCACTTTCAAACAAAAATTTATCATCCAAATATTGATATAAGTGGTAGAATTTGTTTAGATATTTTAAGATCAAATTGGAGTCCAGCACTTTCAGTTGCTCAATTAGTTTTATCAATTATATCTCTTTTAACTGATCCAAATCCTGCAAGTCCTCTTAATGGAGAAGCTGCACAATTATATCTTAATAATAAAGATGCATATAAATTAAAACAATTAGAATACACAAAACAATATGCAATTATATAATTAATTTTAAAACCCAAAAAAAATTATAGTTTTATTTTATATAGTACAATAAATGTCACATTATAAAATGCAAATGCCTCCTACTTTATCTTCTTCTTATGAAGAATCATACATGTTAACTAAAATTCCAGTACATAAAAAGGAGGGAAAACGTGTTAAGATATTAAAATGTCCAGAAGAAAGATCTGGTATTAAATTTGAAGATATTATTAATGAATTTATTATTGAAAATGCAAATAAATATGAACTAATTGATATTAAATATACTGATACTTCATGTTTAATTATTTATAAATTATTATAAATTCTTTTTAAAATTTTGTTAATTTAAATATATATATGTATATTTAAATATATTAGAATGATTGTTTATATTTATTTATTATGCTATAATGAAGAAGTTTTATTACCACAAACTATTGCACATTATAAAAAATATTTACCAAACTGTAAGATAATTATATATGATAATAAAAGTACAGATAATTCAGTTAGTATAGCAAAAAATAACAATTGTGAAATTATAACATGGGATTCAAATAATTTAATAGATGATAAAAAATATATGGATATAAAAAATAATTGTTGGAAAAAATTAGATGATAATACATGGGTAATAGTTGGAGATATGGATGAATGGTTATGTATAACTGAAGAAGAATTAGAAAAAGAAGATAAAAATGGAACTACTATATTAAATGTAGAAGGATATAATATAATTGGTAATAGTAATCAAGTTAATTTAGTAGATATAAATTTACATTCAATTAATAGGGCAATAAAACCATGGATATGGGAAAGTAAACGAATGTGTTTTAAAAAAGGACCAATTATTGATATAAATTATAATGGTGGTGCCCATACATGTAATCCTCAAGGAATTATTAAATTTAGTTCAAAAGCTTACATAAATAAACATATGGAATATTTAGGAATTCCATTTATTGTTAATAAAATGATAAATAGAAATAGAAGAGTTGGAAAAGATAGTCTTGGAGGACATTATATAACAGATGTTCAAAAGATAACAGATAATTATAATAATTATTATAAAACAAGTGTTATTTTTTAATTTGTTACATCAATGTTAGTTGATTCATTTACAAATTTAACTAAATCATTCATTGATCTATCACCTGTATAATTAATAAATCTTTTAGTTTTAGGATCATGTAATAATAATGTAGGAAATCCTTCAACATTAAATGATTTAATATATGCTTTATCAACATCTGCATTAAATTTTATAACATTTAATTTTTTATTATTAGTTTTTTCAGTAAATTTATCAAAAATTGGCATAAATCTTAGACAATGTCCACACCATTCAGCATGAAATAAAATAAGTGTTGGATTTGCTAAATTATATTTCATAATATATAATATATGAATAAAAAAAGTATAGATAAAATAGATATTTTTACTCTTAACTTTACTTATAATAATTTTTTTAAAGATATTTTTAATATAAATAACTTAGATGATTTTATAAACTATATAAATAATGATATTTATAAAGATAAGAATAAATTTTTTTTAATAGAACGATTATTTGAATATGTATGGTATGTATATATAGATGAAATAATTATAAATAAAGATAAATTTATAAATTTCTATAAAAATATAATTTTAACATATTATAATAAGAATATTAAAAATGATAAGTTAGAATTAATCATAAATGATAATATACGTAAATATTTAATTGAAAAAAATAATATAAATTATCATAAAATTATTTTAGAATCTATATAATATAGAATGTCATATCCATATTTTGTTCCAAATGTTATTAATACTAATCCTATAACTGCAATACCAATTAGTACATTTGTATCATCACCATATACTAGTGAAATTTCTATTAGTGTAACTAAAGAAAATTTACCAACAAAAACTGAAAGAGTAACAGTAACTAGTTTACCAGTTAATAATTATTATTATCCAACAAATTTATATTATGGTGCTGATCCATATACTTATTCTTATCCTATGTATACCAATATTTCTTATTTAGATGTAAATTCTGATAAAGAATTACATAAGAAAGCATGTAAATTATTCTTTTCAGAATTATATAATAAATATATACCAGAAACATATCCTAGATTATTAAATTATGTAAAATTATCAAATAAAGATATTGAATTAGTAAAATCAGTTAGTGAAGCAAAAAATATTTCAACTAAATCTGATGAATATGGTGAAAAAATTAATTATTTAGCAGAATATATTTTTACAAAGAAAGATATATATAATATATTATGGGATTATGTTGAAAGAAGAAATGTAAAATGGTGGGATCTTAAGTATTATGCAGACGATATTGAAAATTTATTAGTTAAAAGTCTTGAAGAAAAAATAAAAGATATGATCTTAGATTAAAATATTAAAAATAATAAAATTTTATTATTTTTACACATTTTAAATATTAACTATATTATAATTTTTTTCCTTTAACAATTTGATTATCATCATACCTAGTAGATACAAATTCTGAAAAATCATTATTAAATACTAATGTATGTATTCTACCACCAAAGTTTGCATTAAAAGTATATGAATCTATTTGTTTATATGATCCATTTCCAAATGCTTGCATACAACCATTTTCTAAGAATATTATTGAACTATTTTCCCAAGAATATTTTGAATTAGATATATTATAATATTTTATAGTTGTATTTATAACTGATATTTCTTTATTATTAAAATTTAATAATTTTATAGGATTATATTTTTTTAATGGATTATATTTACAGCTTAATGGTCTAAATTCTCCAATTGTAATATCTGTATCATCTACTATTTGATAGCAGCAATTACATATTAAAATATATTTAAATTTTTTAGTTTCAATTAAATAATTTAAAAAAATATAAATTTTGTCTAAGGGCCAATGTTGTAAAACATCTTTTAAAATACATAAATCTCCATTAATAATACTTTCTTTGTTATTACAAAAATCCATGTGTATAAAAGAATATTTAGGTAAAGAATTATGTGTTATATTATAATCTATTAATTTTTTATATGTATCATATCCGGTATATACTACATCTAAATCATCGTATAATAATTTACCACATCTAAAATCACCACAGCCTAGATCAACTATATTTTTTAGATTATTATTAATAATAAATTTCTTTAAAAAAGGTATATATGTATCTTTATTAGTATCTATATTGCTTCCAAAGCCACTACTTCCACTATATTCTGGATTATTATTGTTACCCCATATTTTTTGTTCATATATATTAGTAAAAATATGTTCCATTTTATATATATATATTTATATATATAAAGTAGTTTAAACATAATTAAAAAGTATAATATATTTACATTATAAGTGATCTGATTAATAATAATATTACTATATCTAATAGTATCCACATTAACATTCTTAAATATTTAATTGATTTATTTTTCTTATTATTTTGATTAAATCCCTCTACTGTACATTTACAATTATCATCTTTAATATTTACATTACTACATTTATTAGTTGTTTTTATAATTTGAGTAGGTTGAAATATATCCATATATATAATAAACTATATTTTTTATACTAGAAATTTAAATCTATAATTTATTTACATATATTAAAATTGTATATATTGTTGTAGTAGTTACCAATGATATGATAAATATTAATAAATAGTAAATATACATATTTTTACATCTTTTTATTAATTTATTAACTTTTTTTATTGGTGTTGATCGTTCAAGTGATTCTAATACTTTTAATGGTTTAACTACGTTTCTCATAGCTGGAAAAGTTAAAGTGTTTTTATTTAAAGGTTGTAATTTTGGTGTTTTCATATTTGGAAATGAATTATATTGTATTGATATTATATCTAATGGAATTAATATATTATTTTTTGGTAATTCTGGTAACGGTGTACTTAATTTAGGTTCTATTCTATTACTCATAATAATATAAATTATATTATATTATTATTTAATAGTAAATAATTTTATTGTCTTATTAATATTTTGAAGATCCTGTCGAAGATTTTGGAGATGTAGATGAAGTTTTTGGAGATGCAGATGAAGTATTTGGGGATGCAGATGAAGTATATTGAGATGCAGATGCAGATAATTCTCTAATTGCATCATTTCTCATTCTCATTAAATCCCTATCTGTTATATCATCTATTAGTTTACCAGTACATTTCTGTACAGCTCTAGAAATTAATTTTTTCTTCCATGAAGAAACAATATAGAAGAATGCATATGACACTAATAAAGTGACTATTATTGGCATTAATATGTATTTACTTGTGAATACAACAAATCTGTTTTCATAATCATCAAATGGTTCATCTTTTAAATAATTAAAGTATAATAATCCGTATAAAATTAAACTAACTAAATAATGTAATTTATAGTAAGGATCGGTTGTAACTATATAATTTGTTACTAAAGTTTTACAATTTGTATTTCCCATAATATATAAACTATATAAAGATTTTTTATTATTAGAATTAAATTAATTATAATGTCCGACAACGATATGTGTGATTATTTTACGAATCACAATAAATATGAAAAAATATATGGAACTAAATCTATATTATTAATGCAGGTCGGACATTTTCATGAAGCTTATCAAACAGAATCAGAAGGACCAAATTTAGAAAAAATATCTGATATTACAGGTATAATTAAGACCAAGAAAAATAAAAGTATTAAAGAAGCCACCCGAAAATCTCCGTATATGTTAGGTTTTCCTAGTTTTGTTTTACAAAAGTATATTAAATTATTAATTGATGAAAACTATAGTGTTATTATTTTTGATCAATTTGATTTACCAGATTCTAATAAAAAAACAAGAAAATTAGTAGGAATTTATTCAAAAGGTACATATATAGATGATCTTAAAAGTGATGCAAATTATATGATGAGCATATATATTGAAGAAAATGAAGATTATAAATATAAAAATATGATCATCTGTTCTGGTGTTTCTTTAATTGATTTATCAACTGGTAAAATATATATTAATGAATTTTTTAGTACAAAAAATGATAATAAATATTCATTAGATGATACTGTTAAATTAATAAATTCATATGCTCCAAGTGAAATTCTTCTTATTAATAATAATTTAAAAAGTATTACTGAAAATGAATTAATTCAATATCTTGAAATTTCAAATAAAAATTATCATGTAAAATCATATAATAAAGAATATAATAAAGGATCGTTTCAAAAAGAATTATTACAAAAAATTTATAAAGAAGATTATAATGATATGTTTGATGAACTTGAATTAAATAAATATGCATTTATAAGATATTCACTTGTAACCTTAATTAAATTTATTGAAGATCATAACGAATTTATCATATCAAAATTAAAAGAACCTGAATTTATTGAAAAAGAAAAATATTTATATTTAGGTAATAATGCTTTAGAACAATTAAATATTATTAACAATAATGAATTTTCTGGTAAATTTAGTTCATTATATGAGATTATTAATTTTTGTTCTACTCCAATGGGTAAAAGATTTTTAAAAGAAGCATTAATTAATCCTTTATTGGATGATAAAAAAATTAAGGGTCGATATAACATGATTAAAGATTTTATTGACAAAGGATATGATGAAATTGAATTATTTTTAAATGAAATAAATGATATTGAGAGATTACAAAGAAAAATAGCAATTCGTAATATAGACCCTTTAGATTTAAATAAATGGTATAATTCACTTAATAATATAATTAAATTAAAGGAATATATAGATGATAAAAAATATAATATAAAAATTTCATTTAATTTAAATGAATTAAAAGAATCCCTTAAAAATATTGAATCTACATTAATTGTAGATGATTTAAATTTATATACTATAAATGATATTGAATGTAATATCTTTAGAAAAGGAAAAAGTACAGAACTTGATGATATTCAAAATAACATAAATTTATGTAAAAATTTAATTGAGATTATTAAAAATAAATTAAATGATATTATGATTGAAAAATTAAAAATTCAAGATGCAGTTAAAGTTGAAAATAATGACAGAGATGGATATTATTTAATATTAACAAAAAAAAGATCAGAAGTATTAAAAAAAGAATTAGAAAATATTAAAAGTATAAAAATTGATAACAAATATGAAATAAAAACAAATACATTTGAATTTAGAGATAATCCTAAAGCCTCTAATACAAAGATTTTTATTCCTGATGTAATTAAGAAATCAGATGAATTAATTAAGCATATACTTATGATGAAAAAAAAATCAAAAATATATTATCAAGATTATTTAGAAGAATTCTATAATAATTACAAATATATTATGAATGATGTATCTTATTATGTATCTTTAATTGATTTTATAAAAAGTGGTGCAAAATGTGCACAAAAATATTATTATAATTGTCCAACTATAATAGAAAATGATAAATCATTTATAAGAACAACTAAAATAAGACATCCAATTGTAGAAAGAATAAGTGATTATGAATATAAAGCAATGGATATTTCTGTTGGAATTAATAATATTGATGGAATTTTATTATATGGATTAAATAGTGCTGGAAAAAGTACCTTACAAAAATCAGTTGGTATAAATATAATATTAGCACAAATTGGATATTTTGTTAGTGCAGAAACATTTGAATATAAACCATATAATTCATTATTTACACGTATTTCTGGTAATGATAATTTATTTAAAGGACTATCATCATTTGCATTAGAAATAGTTGAATTATCAGGAATATTAAAAAGAAGTGGTAAAAATACATTAGTAATAGCTGATGAAGTATGTAGAGGGACTGAAAATTCAAGTGCACTTATTATAGTAGCAACAATGATTGAAATGTTAAGTAAAAGTGAAACTAGTTTTATTACTGCATCGCATTTACATAAATTATTAAAAATAGATAGAGTCAGAGAAATTAAAAATATTAAACCATATCATATACATATTTCATATGATGAAAAAACAAATACAATTGTATATGATAGAACATTACGTGAAGGGACTGGTGAGATGTTTTATGGATTAAATGTTGCAAAATGTTTAATAAATGATAATTCATTTATTGAAATAGCAAATGAAATAAAAAAAGAAATAGATGTTAAAAAGAATAAAAGTAGATATAATAAATCAATTATAATGGATAAATGCTCTGTATGTGGTTTTATTCCAGAAGGCAAAGAAATATCACTTGAAACACATCATATAGTACCACAAAAGGATTGTAAAGATAAAAAAGTAAAAGGAAAAGAATATATTGATATGAATCATCCTAGTAATTTAGCAAAACTTTGTATGCAATGTCATGATAAAGTTGATCGTGAAGAACTAATTATAATTGGATATAAAGAAACTTCTAATGGATCGGAATTAGAATATTATCATAAACAAAAGATTAATAAAATTGCATCATGTTAATAATTCAATCCCTTTTAATATTTTGACATATTTTACAGACAGTATTAGATATAGTATCTGGAAAAAAAGCAGATTTATGAGTTTCCCAAATATGGTTACATCCAACTGATATACAAATATTACATGACGTGCAAACATAATCATCTAAATAATTAATTAAATCATTTTCATTAAAATTTTCTAGATATTTTTTAATAATAATATCATGTTTAAAACATCTTTTACAAAAAGATGGTATAATAATAGATTTTTTTTTACAATCATTACAAAATATTATTTTTTTATCATTTTGTATATTATAGTTCTTTTCATCTGGAAAAGATGGTTTTATCGGATGCGGTTTAATAAAATCATGTGTAGATGGATGTATTAATTTAAACTGTTTAGGATTTTCATTAAGAAAATCATCTAAGTATCCTGATTTTTTTGGTTGTAAGTATTCATATCCTGCAAATAAATTAGGAAATGATTCGGTTCTTAATAGTTGTGGCTTTTTTATGTTAATTTTAGTTATTTCGGTAGTTATATTATAACTATTACACCAAGCGCATGAATGTTGTTCAGAAATATTTTTTTCATAATTCATATTATATTAAATATATATAATATATATTTAATGCATTTAATTATCAATTATTTTTATATTTATCAAAATCTTCTATAATATCATTTTTATTAATATAATCAGATAAATAATATTTTTCATATGTATTTAAATTTATTAGAATTTTATCTGATGATATATTACTACTGAAAATTCTATTATTAAATCCTAATATTGTTTCAATATCATCTATAAATGTTAATCTATTTGGAATATCTCTAATTGTATTTATAATATCATAATCATGCTCAGTATTATTATTTATTAGAATATTTAATGAGTGTTCATTTATGGAAATATTTACATCTGTTGACAAGAATATATCAGTATTATCTAGACTAAATTCAGCATTATATAATTTTTTAATTTTTAATAATAAATTATAATAATTACTAATAATATCTATATCAGCTCCTATTTTAATAGGAATACCAAACTTTAATTTATAATATAATGATTTTATTTTATGCAAAGATTTAAATAATTTATTATTTATAATATGATGATTAATTTCATTATCTAAATTGATTGTATTTGATACTTTAATATAATTTTTTACATATGCTAATCCAATTGGTCTATTATTTTCTTTATTATCAGTTAATAAAATATATGCTTTTAAATTATTTGGATATTTTTCTAATATAATATTATTGCATAAGACATCTGATATTTCAATAATTGGTTTATTTAAATTTAAATACAAATCAATAAATTTATTATTTACTAATAAAGCAAATGCTCCACCAACCCAATTTAAGGGACCATTAAATTCTTCATTTGGAATTAACTTACACAGTTCAACATTCTTATATTTATTTATTGATTTATAATTTATTTGACTATTAATTGTAGGTCCTAAATTTAAAAAATCATATTCAACTTTGTTAGTAATATTATAAAATAAACTAAAGAAATCATTATTAAAATATACATCATCTTCTAATATTAAAATCTTTTTATATTTATTAATTTGTGCATCTTCAAATATTAACTGTTGAGATAATATGCATCCT
>Ga0222712_10001727_pt1 | contig 26359 bp, 24 predicted proteins | sample C33_657DmetaG_FD_165043 | JGI IMG/M metagenome (GOLD analysis project Ga0222712, IMG submission 165043) | Estuarine water microbial communities from San Francisco Bay, California, United States - C33_657D | ecosystem: Environmental > Aquatic > Marine > Unclassified | place: USA: California... | reverse complement strand
ATGGTGTTGATAAGATGAGTAAGTCTAAAAATAACTACATTGGCATCAGTGAAGCGCCAGGTGAGATGTTCGGGAAGTTGATGAGTATTTCTGATGAGTTGATGTGGAGTTATTTCACACTGCTTTCTTTTAAGCCGCTTGCTGAGATTACCAAAATGAAGGAAGAAGTTTTATCTGGCAGAAACCCACGCGATTTTAAAGTGGCCTTGGCGCAAGAAATCGTGACACGTTTTCATGATGCCAGTGCTGCTGATAAGGCATTGGAAGATTTTAATCATCGCGCCAAAGGCGGGGTGCCAGACGATATCCCTGAAATCACCTTAACGGGTGCGCCCATCGGTATTGGTCAGTTGCTCAAACAAGCCAATTTAGTGCCTAGTACATCTGAAGCCATGCGCAACGTTGAGCAAGGCGGGGTAAAGATCGATGGTGCCACTGTTTCTGATAAAGCGCTGAAAGTAGAAGCCGGAACATTTGTGGTGCAAGTGGGTAAACGTAAATTTGCCAAGATAACCTTGTCGTAATCGATGACTGTTATTTATTTAATTCGCCATGGCGAAACGATGTGGAATCGCGAGAAGCGCTTACAGGGCCATATAGATATTGGCTTGAATGACGTTGGTCACCAACAGGCTGAGCGCCTTGCAAAAAGCCTGGTGGATAAAAAAATCTCAGCCATCATTTCCAGTGATTTGAGTCGCGCCATTGATACAGCTAAACCGATCGCGCTTCATCATCAATTAGAGCTTAATTTAGATCCAGCTCTAAGAGAAAGACACTATGGCGTGATGCAAGGTTTAAGCCATCAAGAAATTGCCGATCATCATCCTGAAAATCATCAAGCCTGGAAAAAAAGAGACATCCATTTTCAACCAGAAAATGGTGAAAGCTTGGCGCAGTTTAATGACCGGGTGGTGACAGCCATTGCTTCATGGGCTAAAAAATATGCGGGACAAGAGATTGCAATTGTGGCTCACGGTGGGGTATTGGATTGTTTGAACCGTGCTGCTAGAAAAGTGGCTTTGGATGCGGCCAGAGACTTTGAAATATTGAATGCGAGCTTGAATACCCTGACTTATCGGGATGAGCAGTTTGCTTTGGTGCATTGGGGTGATGTGAATCACCTCACTGAGAGCCAGGGTCAGCCGAGCAAATCTTTGGATGAGGTCGACGGTAGCCCAAGGTGAGCATAGGCCAGCGGTGTGGCCACTCTGCCTCGTGGAGTTCTTTGTAAAAAACCTTGCTGTATCAAGTAAGGCTCAATCACATCTTCAATCGTTTCTCGTTCTTCACTGATGGCTGAGGCCAAGTTATCAACGCCAACTGGTCCGCCATCAAATTTGTGCACGATGGCTTCAAGCAATTTTCTATCCATCACATCAAAGCCAACGGCATCAACATCCAGCATCGATAAAGCTGCATCAGCAATGCTTTGTGAAATTTTCCCATCGGCTTTTACTTCTGCGTAGTCTCTCACGCGGCGCAGCAGGCGATTAGCAATTCTAGGTGTGCCTCTTGAGCGTTTTGCGATCTCTAGGGCGCCACCATCATCTAAGCCGGCATTCAAAAGATTGGCTGAGCGTTTAACAATCGTTGCCAGTTCTTCAATTGAATAAAACTCAAGGCGCGCAACAATACCAAAGCGATCGCGCAATGGGTTTGTGAGCATCCCTGCGCGTGTGGTTGCACCAATGAGGGTGAAGGGTTTTAGATCAAGCTTGACGCTTCTGGCCGCTGGGCCATCACCAATCATGATATCAATCGCGTAATCTTCCAAAGCGGGGTACAAGATTTCTTCTACCACTGGAGATAGTCGATGAATCTCATCAATGAATAAAACGTCATTGGTTTCTAAATTGGTCAGTAGCGCAGCTAGATCACCTGGGCGGTCTAAAACAGGACCGCTGGTTTGGCGCAAGTTAACGCCCATCTCGCGAGCAATGATGTGTGCAAGTGTTGTCTTGCCAAGACCCGGTGGGCCAAATAGTAAAACGTGGTCAAGGGCTTCTTGACGTTGTTTTGCTGCCGAGATAAAAATTTCTAGTTGTTCTCTGGCTTTTTTCTGGCCGACATATTCTTCAAGTTGCTTAGGACGTAAGGCACGCTCCAGGGCATTGTCATCGGTGCTAGCAGCGGCCGTGACCAGTCGCTCTTCTTGAGGATCAAATGAGGGGGTGATATCGTCAGTTTTAATTGCCATGAACAGAGTTTATAACTATTTCTGCTTTGCTTAAGCTTTAGATAATGCTTTGAGTGCTAACCTGATGCCATCAGATACAGAGCTGCCCGGACTGACTTGTTTAAGCGCAAGTTGAGCTTCTTTATCGGAGTAGCCCAGCGAAGTCAAAGCTTGCAAAATCTCAAGCTGACTATCAATTTGCGGTGCTTGGCCAGTTAAGCCAATGTCAGCGCCAAATTTACCTTTAAGTTCTAAAAGTAGGCGCTCAGCAGTTTTTTTACCAATGCCTGGTACTTTGGTGAGGCGTCCAGATTCTTGTAATGTGATGGCTTGAGAAAGTTCTTCAACGCTCATGCCCGAGAGCAATGAAAGAGCAGTTCTTGCTCCCACGCCGCTGATCTTGATCAACGCCCTGAAGGCTTCTCTCTCAGAATCTGTTGCGAAGCCAAATAGTTGTTGAGCATCTTCTCTGACCACAAAATGCGTCAACAAGGTGACCTGTTGTCCCACTGATGGCATTTGATAAAGAGTGCTCATAGGAACATCGACTTCATAGCCAACGCCATGGCAATCAATGATTAATCTGGGTGGGGTGTTGGCAATCAAGGTGCCTTGAATTCTTCCGATCATGTCGACATCTTAAGCTGATTAACGAAATTGGTGAAGACGTTCGTTGAGCTCTCGATGATGAGCGGCACAAATGGCGACCGCAAGAGCGTCTGAGGCATCTGTGCCAGCAATCTTGTTGAGCTTGAGTAAGCGCTTGACCATTTCTTGAACTTGGCTTTTACTGGCTCTACCAGTACCTACGATGGCTTTCTTGACCTCAAGTGCGCTGAATTCAACCATCGGTAAACCATCAGAGACCAAAGAGGCAATCGCAGCTCCACGAGCTTGACCCAATAAAAGCGTGGATCTTGGATTGACGTTCAGAAATACCTGTTCCATCGATGCTGCATTTGGTTGATACAGCTCAACCACTTCACGAATACCTGCATAAAGTGTTGCCAATCTCTGCGGCACTGGTATTTCTGTGCCACCAGTTTCAATCGTGCCTGATGCAATGTAATGAAGGCGTTGACCCTGTACCTCTATCACGCCAAAGCCTGTGACGCGAAGTGCTGGGTCAATACCTAAAATTCTCATTGATTAATGACGGAAGTGACGTGTGCCGGTGTAAACCATCGCAACACCGCGTTCATCTGCAGCTGCAACCACTTCATCATCACGCATGCTACCGCCTGGTTGAATCACGCAGGTAGCACCTGCATCCACAACCACATCTAAACCGTCTCTGAACGGGAAGAATGCATCGCTGGCCACTGCTGAGTTCTGCAAAGTTAAACCAGCATTTTGAGCTTTGATGCTGGCAATTCTGGCTGAATCAATGCGGCTCATTTGGCCGGCGCCAACCCCAAGGGTCATGCCGTCACCGCAGAAAACAATCGCATTAGATTTAACGTATTTGGCAACACGCCAAGCAAACATCAAGTCTTCCATTTCTTTTGCAGTCGGTTGACGTTTAGTCACTACACGCAATTCAGACGGAAGAACGTTCTTCGAATCAGGGCTTTGAACCAAAAGACCGCCACCAACACGTTTGATGTCTTGTGGATTGATGGTTTCGGCCAATTCGATTTCTAATAAACGAACATTTTGTTTGCTCGCGAATATGGCCAATGCTTCTGGTGTGAATGCTGGAGCAATTAACACTTCAACGAATTGTTTAGACACAGCCTCTGCTGTTGCGCCATCGCACGGGCGATTAAATGCAATGATGCCGCCAAAAGCTGAGGTTGAATCAGTTTTAAATGCTTTTTGATAAGCCTCGAGTGCTGAAGATGCAACTGCTACTCCGCAAGGATTGGCATGTTTGATGATCACGCAAGCAGGTTGTCCGGAAGTGACGGTGCTACCAAAGCTCTTGACGCATTCCCATGCCGCATCTGCATCGGCAATGTTGTTGTATGACAACTCTTTGCCTTGCAATTGACGGTAGTTAGCCAATGCGCCAATAACAGCTTGAGTGTCTTTATAGAAAGCGGCACTTTGATGTGGGTTTTCACCGTAGCGCATTTCTTGAACCTTATCAAAAGCAAGGTGGAAAGTTTGTGGGTAAGCACTTCTGTTGCCGTGATCTAAATCATCTCCAAGGCTTGATAAATAGTTTGCAATCGCACCGTCATATTGAGCAGTGTGGGCATACACTTTTTTAGCTAATGCGAAATTTGTTTTAAATGAAACCTCATTCTTATTGGCGCGCATTTCAGATAAAACTGCATCGTAGTCAGATGGAGAAATCAGCACAGTCACGTCTTGATGGTTTTTTGCTGCTGCACGAAGCATGGCTGGGCCGCCAATATCAATGTTCTCAATCGCATCTTCAAATGAACAAGTTTGTTGCGCCACTGTTTTTTGAAATGGATAAAGATTGATGACCAACATATCAATCGCTTCAATGCCGTGCTTTTTAATAGCTGCCATGTGCTCTGGGGTGTCTCGGCGAGCCAATAAACCACCATGCACCATTGGGTGCAATGTTTTCACGCGACCATCAAGCATTTCTGGAAAGCCAGTGATTTCTGAAACTTCAATCACAGGCAAGCCATTTTCAGCCAGCAGTTTGGCAGTGCCACCTGTAGAGATTAATTTAACGCCACACTCGTGAAGTGATTTTGCAAATGGAACAATGCCAGATTTATCGGAGACAGAAAGAAGGGCTGTACGAATCATAATTATCTTTAAAGTAAAGGTGAGTAAATGAAATTGGATTTAAGTGAAGTGAAGCCTATAAAAGGCCGTGTTCTTGTAACTTTTTTCTGAGGGTGTTTCTATTAATGCCCAAATAATTGGCAGCCAAGGATTGATTTTGTCCGGCGTGCTGCATGATCAGTTCCAGCACAGGCTTTTCCATGACAGTCAAAACCATTTGATAAACATTGCTTGGAGCAGTGTCACCCAAATCATCTAAATAGCGCTTCAGATGTTTTTCGATGGTTTGACTAACTGGGTGTTGAACTGGGGGTTGCATATCAAGCGGCTTCTAAATAAATTAAGTGTTCAGATTCTTGTTTCAGTGAATCAAAAAAATGATTCACTGTTTTTAATTGTTCTTGGCAATCGTCTATTGTATTCATGTGCTGCTTGAAGACATGAGATCCTTTGAGTCCTTTGCAATACCAGGCAATGTGTTTGCGAGCAGTTCTAACACCCGCATATTCACCATAAAAGCTGTAGTGGTCCAACAAGTGATGATTCATGATGTCTTGAATCTCTGAAATTTTCGGTGCAGGTAAATGCTCACCTGTTTCAAGGAAATGCAAAATTTCACGAAAAATCCAAGGACGTCCTTGCGCAGCTCGACCAATCATCAAAGCATCCGCCCCGGTTTGTTGAAGAACAAACGCTGCTTTTTCTGGGGAGTTGATGTCGCCATTGGCAACCACAGGAATATTGATGGCAGCTTTAACCGCGGCAATCGTGTCGTATTCAGCTTCACCGCGATATAAATCAGCTTTCGTTCTGCCATGGATGGTGAGCATTTCAATACCGCTGTTGACGGCAATTCTGGCGATATTGAGGGCATTTTTATTGTCTCTGTCCCAACCAGTTCTGATTTTCAAAGTCACTGGCACCAAGGGGTGATCTTTTTTAATTGAAGAGACAATCCTTTCTAAGATTCTTCCCACCAAGACTTCGTCTTTTAAAAGGGCTGACCCAGAGGCCACATTGCATACTTTTTTCGCAGGGCAACCCATATTGATATCGATGATTTGTGCGCCGCGATCCACATTCAAAAGAGCGGCTTCTGCCATCATGTCAGGGTCTGCACCAGCAATTTGGACTGAAATCGGCTCAACTTCACCATCATGATTAGCGCGGCGCAGGGTTTTTGGGCTATTCCAGAGCATGGCATTGGAAGCAATCATTTCAGAAACCGCATATCCCGCACCTAAACGCTTGCAGAGCTGTCTAAAAGGGCGATCTGTAACTCCGGCCATGGGAGCAACAAATAAATGATTGGGAAGCGTGTAGGGGCCTAATTTCATCAGGACGCCACTCTAACATGTCAGACTGACTCTTGCCTAAATTTTAGGCAGATTGATGGTTTACCGCTGACCAAACATCATTTGTCTTGTGATGCTTTGTTTGAGAGGGCTGAGTAATTGAAGGCTGGATAGTGCGATGCCTCTTCCCCAAATGACGGGCTTTAATTTTGAGGTGAAGACTCTGGCCAAAAAGTCTGTTGCGCCAATCGTGGCTTTTCGATCTTTTTTGCGAAGTTCTTGATATCTTTCAAGTGCCAAATGAACATCATTTTCTTCGCACAGCACATCAGCCAGGGTGTGAGCATCTCTTAAGCCTAAATTAAGACCTTGGCCAGCCACTGGGTGCATGGTTTGTGCTGCATTCCCAATCCACACTTCATGTTTATCAATGATTTTTTTTCTGGCATTTAAGCCCAATTGATAACTTCTTAATTCTGCTGCTTCAATGAATGTTCCCGCACGAGATCCGAAGGCTTCTTGCAGTTCTTTGATGAAAGTGGCTTTATCGAGTTGCAGGCGTCGCTCGGTTGATGCAGGGCTGCCGCACCATACCAAATTAAGGTATTCAGGGCCTTGGTGGTTTGGCAGTAAGGCAAGCGGACCTTCGTCGGTGAATCGCTCCCAGGCCATGTTGTGATTCACTTGATTGGTTTTGACCCAACCAACAATCGCGCTTTGTTGGTAGTCGCGATAAATCTCTTGCCAATCTTGTTGTTTGAAAAGACCACCTTCAGCATGAATAATCACATCGCCTAATTGATCAAGATTTAATTGATCATTGGCTTGGTTGAAATGCCATTGAAAGTTGGGCGATTGCACTGCAATTTTTTTTAGAGCTTGTCTGAGGGCCAAGTGAATGTCCGCATAACGAACAATGTGACCCAAGGCGTCTTGCTGCAACTCTTCTCTTCTCACAATGGCTTTACCAAAGTGACCTCTGTGAGAAATATGAATGGTATGAATTGCAGGAGAGGGTGTTGGCCAAGCATCAATTGTTTTGAGCAGTAAATGACTGCCTTGTGAAACAGCAATACCGCGACTATCACCTTGTTTGATTGAGTCATCTGCTTCTGGTAGGCGGTCAAATAGATGCAAGTGGGCATCAGGTTGTTTGCTCAACACCCAATTGGCACATGCTAAACCCACAGGGCCGGCGCCGATGATGGCAATTTTTTTCATGAGTTTGCTTAAGATCTCTGCTTCACGATGATTTTTTCATGAGGTACTCAATCTCATCGGCTTTGACTGGCACACCACGACTCATCAGTTCACATTCGCCATTGGTCACCAAGGCATCATCTTCAATGCGAATACCAATGTCCCAATACTGTGGATTCACATCGTCGGCTTTGCGGATATACAAACCAGGCTCGATGGTTAAAACCATATTAGGTTTGAGTGAACGCCAAGCTTTTGGTTCTGTTGAGCTGCCGGGTTCTCTGTAATTGCCAACATCATGAACATCCATGCCTAACCAGTGACTGGTTCTGTGCATGTAAAAGCGTTGATAGGCTTTGGTCTCTAGCGCGTTATCAAGTCCACCAATGGTTTTTTTATCAAGTAGATTTAAATCAAGCAGACCCTGAGTTAGAACTTTTAATGCTGCGTCGTGAGGCGCTTGAAAATCAAAGCCCATCTTGGTGACAGCAATCGCTGCTTCTTGAGCTGCTAATACGATGTCATAGATGGCCCGTTGTGGCCCAGAAAATTTGCCATTAACAGGAAATGTGCGTGTGATGTCTGAGGCATAACCGTCTAATTCGCAGCCAGCATCGATCAAACATAAATCACCATCTTTTATTTCAGCATTTCCAGCGCGATGGTGAAGCACGCAAGCATTGGCACCGCTTGCAACAATGCTGTTGTAGGCAACGCTTTGCGCACCTGCATTTCTGAATGAATATAGAAGTGATGCTTCTAAGTGGTATTCGCGAAGACCTGGCTTTGAGGCCTTCATAGCGCTGATGTGGCCGTCTGCGGCGATCTTGCCAGCTGTGCGCATGATGTTAACTTCATGAGAATCTTTAAAAAGACGCATTTCATGAATCATCGCTTCAACATCTTCAATTCTGTTAGGAGTACTTGCTCCTGAACGTGACATACCCTTAACTTTATGTAACCAATTTTTGAGTTGATTTTGTAGTGGACCTTCACTACCAAGTCTTGAGTAAATGGCTGGTTGATCTGCTAAAAAATCAGGCATCAAGTTGTCTAATTCACTTTGTGCAAATGCTTGATCAACGCCCAGTTGTGCTGGGGCCGCTTCAGGGCCTAAGCGCCAGCCATCCCAAATTTCACGTTCTAAATCTTTGGGACGACAAAAAATAATTGTTTTGCATGATTTCTTATCAACCATCATCACCAGTGTGGCGCCTGGTTCTGTGAATCCAGTCAGGTAGTAAAAATCAGAATCATGTCGATATGGAAAGTCACTGTCTCGGTTTCTAAAATGCTCTGGGGCTGTTTCTAAAACCAAGACACCGCCATCACTTTTCCTCAGCATGATTTCTGCCAACCGCGCTCTTCGATTAGCGTAGATATCTTTGGGGAAGTTATTCATAGTCGTCATGATCACTTATTTAGCTCGGCCAATCTTTCGGGGGTTCCAACATCAACCCATGGAACGCTCAATAACTCGCCTAAAACTTGATCCTCATTCATGGCTTGTCTGAGTATTGGAGCAAGCTTAGCAACTTCTCCTATCTTAATACTTTTAAACAAATCTTGATGGTAGATGCCTGCGCCTGAAAAGGTGAGGCTTGAGCCTTGTGAATCCTTGTCTTTGACCAAGGAACCCTTTAATTGAAAATCTCCTTGAGGATTGTGATCCGGATTCTTAACCAAAAAAAGATAAGCCAGGCTTGTTGGGTGATGATCACGCAATTTTTGGACAATGCCTTGAATTTTTTCAAAGGGAAAATTTGGACAAAACACATCACCATTGATGGCAAAAAAGTAATCATCCAGCTTCATCAAACCCATGCCTTGGCGCAAGCCTCCGGCAGTTTCTAGGGCTGTGAGCTCTTTGGAGAATTGGATATTCAGGTTTGTGCGTTTAGGCTGAGCTAAATGTGCGACCACTTGTTCACCTAACCAAGCGTGATTAACGACCACTTGGCTAAAGCCATTTTCTAAAAGACCGTCTATGTGCCAGTCAATCAGTTTCTTTCCTTGAACCTCAAGCAATGGCTTGGGGGTGTGATCGGTCAATGGACGCATTCTTTCCCCTCGGCCTGCAGCCAATACCATGCAAGGAATCGGGGAGAGATTGGTCATTAAAAAGTTAATCCATCTGGACGATCAATGCCTTCGATCGTATCTAAAAGCTGTAGAAGGGGTTTGAGGGCAATGTATCTTTCAGCCACTTTTCGAGTGTATTTGAAAACCAGGGGAATATCTTTCAAATAACCATCTTTGCCATCGCGGTGATAGAGGCGAGCAAAAATGCCCAAAACCTTGAGGTGTCTTTGTAAACCCATCCATTCAAAGTCGCGATAGAAGTCTCCAAACTCAGAAGGTACTGGTAATCCTGCTTTGCGTGCCATGTCCCAGTAGCGGATCAGCCAGTCCATTTGCTCAGGTTCTTCCCACTCAATGTAGGCATCTCGATACAAGGAAGCTAGGTCATACGTGATCGGTCCGTAGACGGCATCCTGAAAATCTAAAATCCCTGGATTGTTATCGCGTGTCACCATTAGATTTCTACTGTGAAAATCGCGGTGAACGTATACCTGCGCTTGGGAGAGGTTGTTTTCCAGAATCAGATCAAAAATATGGGCTAAATCAGCGCTTTGTTTTGAATTTAGCTCTAAATTGAGGTGTTTATTCACATACCACTCAGAAAACAGGTTCAGCTCACGGCTGAGCAATTCTTTGTCATATTCAGGAAGAATCCCTGGTTTACTGGCTAATTGCAGCTGAATCAAGGCGGCATTCGCATCTCCGTAGAGCTTTGGTGCGGATCCCGGATTGAGTGCTGAGAGATAGGTTTGATTGCCTAAATCACTTAAAAGTAAGAAACCCTGCTCTACGTCTTGTTCCAGAACCAGTGGCACATTGAGTTTCGCTTGGGCAAAAAGCTCAGAAATAGCGATAAAAGGCTTGGTGTCCTCGGTTGCCGGTGGGGCATCCATCACGATGAAGCTCTGATGAGCCCCGTTTTTAGTGCCTGTAACCCTAAAATAGCGCCTAAAACTGGCATCGCTTGATGCCGGTGCCAAGCTTTCGAGAGTTAGTGACCACTTGCTTGCCAAAGTGGCCAACCAAGAATTTAATTGAGATAAGCGGATATCAGGGTTCATGGGTTCGTATAATAAAAGCACTTAAGTCATATGCCTAAAACTTTTATCGTTCCGAGCTTCATTCTCGATATCAAACGACTCCCATCACTTCTTCAAGTGGGAGGTTTTTGTGCTTCTTTTTCTCTGGCCTCGATGGTTTTGGCCCAAGATGTTTTGCCCAAAGAAGATCCCCTGAAACTGAAGTTGGAAGACCAGCTGCTGGTAAGACCAGTTGTTCCTGATGACGTGGCGCCGACTTTTACCTCATCTAAGCAATTGGACGGAGTGATGGATCGTCAGATGCGCTTAGAAGGTGACGCGGTCATCAGAAGAAATCGAACCGTGATCAAGGGCGATGTTATTACTTATGACCCTGATACGGATATTGCAGATGTTGATGGCCATGCAACCTTATTAAAAGACTCCACTTCTTTCAAAGGCCCAAAAGCAAAAATCAAGGTTGATGCTCAAGAGGGTTGGATGGATGAGCCAGACTATGAGCTCAGAGATATTGGCGGTGGTGGTAAGGCTCGCCGAGTTGAGTTTAAAGAAGATAACGAAATTGAATTTGAAAAGTTAACTTACAGTACTTGTCGTCCGGAAAATTTAGATTGGTATTTGACCGCTAGTCGAATGGATGTGGAGCAAGATACTCAAACAGCAGTTGGAACTAATGCTGTTCTTCATTTCTTTGAAGTGCCTATTTTGTACACCCCAGTATTTTCATTGCCAACAGGTTCTGGGCGTCGTTCAGGATTTTTATCTCCAACCTACGGCCGTGCAAGTCGTGGTGGCGTGAAAGGCTGGGACATCACGGTTCCCTACTATGTCAATTTGGCGCCTAATCGAGACATGACTTTGTTCCCACGCCATCTTGAAGGTCGTGGTGAGCAGTTAGGCGTTGAATATCGTTACCTTGATAGAAATTACACAGGTGTTTTAACCGCTGAGGTTTTAGATGATGCTGCTTATGGCAAGAATCGTTGGGCCTTTGGTTTAAAGCACACTCAAAATATTGCTAACGGATTGGTTGGGTATACCGACTACAGCAAAGTATCTGATGATATGTATGTTGATGATCTGGGCAAGAGCTTGAATGGTGTGGTCAATCGTCAGTTCAATCAAGAAGTTGGTGCAAGGTATGGTTATGCTGGCTGGAATATTTTGACCAGGGTCCAGAAGTTCCAAACTTTGCAGCCGGATCCAAACCCCGCGTATCAAGTTTTGCTTCCATATGAACGAGAGCCACAAGTCAATGCCAAATATCTCAGAAATAATTGGAATGGCTTGAATGTTAGTGTTGAGACTGATGCCACCAGATTTACGTATAAAGGTTTAGCGGCATCAAGCAGAACCTTCAAAGAAGGTAATCGTGCTTATGCCACCACATCGGTTGCACGACCATTCATGACGCCTGGGTATTACCTGACTCCAAAGGTATCTTTAAGAACAACACAATATTCAGTGGATCCTTTTCCTGGCCAAACAGATTTAAATAGAAATGTTGCTTTACCAACCTTTAGTTTGGATTCTGGTTTGATTTTTGAGCGCGATGCTCTTGAGTTAAATACATTGTTCAGTAGAAACATTTTGATGACTCTTGAGCCAAGAGCTTTTTATGTTTATACGCCTTACCGCTATCAAAATGATTTACCTTTATTTGATACGGCTGATGCAGGTTTTGGTATCTCTCAAATTTTTAGTGAAAACTCATTTGCTGGTAATGACCGTATTGCTGATAACAATAAAGTAACTTTTGGCGTTACTTCAAGAGTATTGGATGCGGATACTGGTATTGAACGCATGCGCGCCACCATCGCTCAACGTATTGATATGGATGGTCAGCGCGTTGGTTTAACCACTGAGCAAACTCCTGTGAAAAGATCCGATTTATTGGCAGGGTTATCAACTCGTTTGGTTGGAAACTTCAACCTTGATGGAGTGGTTCAGTACAACGAGCAGGTATCTAAATTAGTACAGCAAAGTGTCACTGCAAGCTATCGCCCTGAACTCAGAAAATTAATCAATGCCAGCTATAAGAGAGTGATCAACCCAGTTGATACCAAGGCAACTTCAGATCAGTATGAGCTTTCTGGACAATGGCCAATCACACGTCAGTGGTACGGTATTGCACGTTATAACTTTGACTTAATCTCGAATCAAGTATTGAATCGAGTTGCCGGCCTTGAGTATGACGCAGATTGTTGGGTGGTTAGAGTCGTTCATCGCCACTATCAAAATACATCCGTCTTATCAACTTCTGAGATTTACATGCAGATTGACTTTAAGGGGTTCACTGGTCTAGGTAGCAACCCCATTAACTTAATTAGATTTAATATACCTGGATATGAGCCAATCAGCCCTAATCCAGCACCAATATCACCATTTGAAAGTTACGAATGAAGCTAGCTAATATTTTTTTCTGCGCAATTGCTTTGGCACTCTTCAGTGAGATGCCTTTGGCTCAAAATAAAAATAGACCAATCGATGAAGTGGTTGCGGTTGTTGATACAAGCCTGGTGACTAAATTAGAGCTTGAAAACAGAATTGCTCTCATTGAGAAACAATTTAAGGCTGCTAATCGAGCATTGCCGCCCGCAGATGAGTTAAGAGTACAAGTCTTGGAGCGTTTAATTTCTGAGCGTATTCAACAAAATTTAGCCAGAGAAACTGGAATTAATGTGAACGATAAGGATTTGGAAAGAATTCTTGAAAACATCGCGGCGCAGGGCAAGTTATCAGTTTCTGAGTTGAAAGCCAAAGTTGAAAAAGAGGGCACCAACTTTAATAAATACAAAGAAGAGATTCGAAAAGAGGTTCAAGCTGCAAGATTACGTGAGCGTGATGTGGATGCTCGTGTAAAGGTCACTGAAAGTGAAATTGATAGCTATATTTCTGAAAAAAATAGAGGCAAGATATCGCAAGAGGGTAATGATGAGATCTATCTTGCCCAGTTGGTGATTGGTTTACCAGCAAATCCAAGTGAGTCTGAGGTTGCTGCAGCGAAATCCAAAGCTGAAGATGTTCTCAAGCAGGCAAGTATTGAAAAAGACTTTTTAGCGTATGGCAAAAAGATTGCTGTGCCAGGCTCAGGCGTTCGAGTTGAAGATCTGGGTTATAGAACTTTGGATCGTTTGCCACAATTATTTGTTGATGGCGCTCAAGGCATTGGCACAAATCAAATGATTCCTCGCATTTTACAAAGTGGAGCCGGTTTCCATGTCATCAAAGTGATTGATAGAAAAGGCACATCATCAGCCAATGCTCAAAATATTGTTGTGACACAAACCCTGGCTCGCCATATTCTTTTGAGGCATCGTCCAGGTGTGACAGATCTTGATGCTCAACGTCGTTTAAATACCTTTAAAGAGCAGATTAAAGTTAAAGCATCAGATTTTCCACAGTTGGCAAAGAAACATTCCGAAGATGGCTCAGCACCTAATGGCGGCACCTTAGGTTGGATGTCCCCTGGCGAATTGGTGCCAGAATTTGAGCAGGCCATGAATCAATTAAAGGTCAATGAAGTCAGCGATCCTGTGAGAACTGAATTTGGTTGGCATTTGATTCAAGTGGTCGAAAGACGCCAAGCGCAGCTATCTGGCGATAAGCAACGTGACTATGCCAGAGCTGCTATCAGAGAAAAGAAATTGGACCAGGCTTATCAAGATTGGCTTCGTCAAATTAGAGATGCGGCCACTGTAGAAATTCGCCAATCTAATTAACGATGATTCATATTGCTCTGACAACTGGCGAGCCGGCGGGTATTGGCCCAGAAATCAGTCAGAAGGCTGCTCAGGAGTTTTTGGCGCAACACAATGATGTGAGCATTCACCTGTTAGCTGATCAATCTTTGATTAAGCTTAAAGAGTATGACAGATTATTCGTCAAGCATTGCGCCCTTGGGCAAAAGGTTGTGGCTGGTCAGTTGAATGTTTTGAATGCGCCCTATGTATTACAAACCTTGGATGTTGCTATAGACGGTTGTCTGAATGGTGGCTACCAAGCCATGGTCACTGCACCGGTTCAAAAAAGCGTTATTTCTGATTCTGGAGTGAAGTTCAGTGGGCACACTGAATACTTGGCAGAAAAATGCAAGACAGACCTGGTTGTGATGATGCTTTGCGGCAAACCTATTTTTGAATCCAATCTTTTGCCGGATCAGTTAAGGGTGGCCTTGACCACCACGCACATTCCCTTGCAAAAAGTATCTGCTGCCATCACAACAGAATTGATTGAAAAAACAATTGAAATTGTTTGGCAAGATCTTAAGAATAAATTTGGCATCAAAGATCCATCAATTTTTGTCACAGGGCTAAATCCACATGCGGGTGAGTCTGGTCACATGGGCCTTGAGGAGAGAGATGTGATTGCTCCGGCCATTGAGCGCATGAAACAGAAAAATTACCGTGTTTCAGGACCGTATCCTGGCGATACTATTTTTAGTCCTGATAAGTTAAAAAGTGCTGATGTGATTTTGGCGATGTATCACGATCAAGGTTTGGCCCCATTTAAATTTGCCACATTTGGTGAAGGTGTGAATGTCACTTTGGGTCTGCCAATCATTCGCACATCGGTGGATCATGGCACTGCCTTAGGCATTGCAGGAAAAGGTCAGGCTGACTCAAGCAGTATGTTGGCTGCCTTGAATTTGGCTTATCAAATGGTAAAGGCTAAAGCTTCGTAGTGGCACATCAAGCTCGCAAACGCTTTGGTCAGCATTTTCTGGTTGATAGTGGGATGATTCATCTCATCATCAAAGCCATCGACCCACAACCACAAGATGCACTCATTGAAATTGGCCCTGGTTTGGGTGCCATGACAAAGCCATTGCTGAATTGCTTGGATGCCATGGCCGTGGTTGAGCTTGATAGAGATTTGGTTAAATTTTGGAAAAACCAAGCCATTCAGAAACTGCAGGTTCATGAATCAGATGCCCTGAAGTTTGATTTCCAGGCGTGGGCCAAAGAACAAAAGGCGCTACTTCAAAAAAATGCTCCTGAAGCTCGCGTCAAAATTGTGGGCAATCTTCCCTACAATATTTCTTCACCGCTACTGTTTCATTTGATGTCTGCGGTTGCTGATGTTGATGAGCAGGTTTTCATGTTGCAAGCTGAAGTCGTAGAGCGAATGGCTGCACAGCATGGCGATTCAGAATATGGACGACTCTCTGTTATGTTGCAGTCAAAGTATCACATGGAGAATGTTTTAGATGTTCCTCCTGAATGCTTTGATCCTCCGCCAAAAGTAAATTCTGCGATTGTCAAAATGATCCCTAGAAAAGATATTCATTTGACTCCCAAAGAGTATGAGTCATTAGAGCGAATTGTTTCTATGGCTTTTGCTCAAAGAAGAAAAGTCTTGAGAAATAATCTCTCCAGCGTCAAAGATGTTTTGCAGTTGAGTGATGATGTTTTAGGGCTGCGCGCCCAAGATATATCAGTGGAAGACTATATTAGCTGGGCTCGCCAGCTGGCCCATTAATTTTTATTTTTTATAAGCTGGCGCATCAATCACGCGCATTTCAGCTTCAATCCAGCGTTCAGTTTGTTGATGCAATTCTTCAGCTGACTTGTTCTCAGAAGTAATCGCTGGCCCAATTGAGACAGTGATTTTTCCTGGGTATTTGAGAAAGCTATTTCTTGGCCACACATGTCCTGCATTGTGTGCCACTGGAATTACCCATGCCTTGGTGGCGCTTGCCAATCGAGCTCCACCTTTGCGATAGTTCGTGTTTGCGCCGGGTTTTGTTCTAGTGCCCTCAGGGAAGATGATGATCCAAATACCTTGCGCTAAATATTTCTTGCCCTGACTTGCAATCGATTGTGATGCTGCAGATGTTTTTGAGCGATTAATATGAATCATGCGCAGTAAGGCCAATGCCCAACCAAAAAATGGTATCCAAAGAAGTTCACGCTTGAATACAAAACACAATTGTTTTGGGAATAAGGCGATAAATGAGATGGTTTCCCAAGCTGATTGGTGCTTCGATAGGATGATTGCCGGCTGGTCTAGCACAGCGTTCATATTTTCTAAGCCTTTGATCTCATACTCAATGTGGCAGATGATTTTTGCCAAATAAGTGATGGTGATATTCCAGCCCTTAACAAACTCATAACGTACTGGGGCTTTAACGACTGGAAAAATTATCAAACATGCCACTGCATACACTGGCGTGATGGCCAGCATGGCCAAGAAAAAAATCAGAGACCGGATAAAAATCATGTTCGTCCGATGAAGTGATTTACAAAAGCCATTAAATCTTGATGGATGGCGGTGTAGGGCGGGAGTTCGCCGCTGGCACGTGCTTTCTCACCTTTGCCGGTTAAAACAAGGTGCGGCTCAGCCCCAACACTCACTCCTGCAACCAAATCCCTCACGCTATCACCAACAATGGGCACGCCTTTGATTGGCACGCCATAACGTTGTGAAATTTGTTCAATCATGCCGGGCAGCGGTTTTCTGCAATGACACTGATCGGCATCTGTGTGTGGGCAAAAGAAAATGGCATCAACATGTCCGCCCACTTTTGCCAAGAGACGGTGAAATTTCATATGAATGGCATTCAAGGTATCCATGTCATAGAGTCCTCGACCAATACCAGATTGGTTGGTTGCAACTGCTATGTGATAGCCCGCTTGATTCAGTTTGGCGATGGCCTCTAGACTGCCGGGTATTGGTTGCCATTCATCTGGTGACTTGATGTAGTGATCGCTGTCATGGTTGATGACGCCATCTCTATCCAAGATGACCAGTTTCGAATGGTTTAACTTTTGTAGCATATCAGCTGGCTAATTTACCAATATCAGCAACTTGATTCATGAGGCCATGCATTTTTGCAAGTAAGGCAAGGCGGTTGTCTCTTAGCTTGGTGTCGGGATCCATCACCATGACATCATTGAAGAAGTTATCAACTTCGACTCTTAAAGTAGCAAAAGCTTGAAGTGCCTCGGTGAACTGACCATTTTTAAAGGACTGATTCACCTGCGGCAGAATTTGATCTAAAGCTTTTGCCAAAGATTTCTCTGCATCTAAAGTGAGTAAATTATTGTCAACGCTTGCTGGTATTGGAAAATCAACCTTCTTCAGGATGTTGCCGATACGCTTGTTTGCAGCAGCTAAGGCAGTTGACTCATCCAAGGCGCTGAATAATCTCACGGCTTTCAGTCTTTCAAGAACATCACCAAAAACAACAGGCAGTTGGCTGACAACAGATTCAACCTCATTGGTTGAATAATTCTTGCCATCCCACTGCTGATCTTTTAGATAAGCTCTTAAGCGATCCAGGATGAAGCCATGAATCACATCAACTGAAGAGTTTTGATGAACTTCTTCTTGTGAGAATTGCTTGATGGTTGCTTGAAGTACGTCACGAATATTCAAAGGCAGTTTCTTCTCTAAAAGAATCCTGCAGATACCCAATGCGTGGCGACGCAAAGCAAATGGATCTTTTTCACCGGTTGGGGCTAAACCAATGCCCCAAATGCCCACAAGTGTTTCTAACTTATCAGCAAGAGCCAAGATGGTGCCGGTATCAGTCACTGGTAGGGCATCTCCTGCAAACCTTGGCGCATAGTGCTCCATACAAGCTGCAGCCACATCAGGGTGCTCTTTGTCGTTCAGGGCGTAATAGCGACCCATGATGCCTTGAAGCTCTGGGAACTCGCCAACCATATCAGTCAATAAGTCAGCCTTGGCCAGTTGCGCTGCGCGCACTGCTAGACTTACGTCAATCGAGCTTTGATGCTTTTTGAGTTCGTTACCAATCACTTCAGCAATTTTGGCAACTCTTTCAGTTCTTTCTAATTGAGTGCCCAATTTGTTGTGATAAACCACCTTCGATAGAAGAGCGGTGCGTTCGAACAAAGTTTTTTTACGATCTTGTTCATAAAAGAATTTTGCGTCCGCTAAGCGAGGTCTCACCACTCGTTCGTTACCAGAAATGATGGCTTCAGGAGTCGATGTTTCAATGTTTGACACAATCAAGAATTGATTGACCAGCTTACCGTTTTTGTCGGTCATCGCAAAGTATTTTTGATTTGTCTGCATGGTCAAAATCAAGCACTCTTGAGGAACTTCCAAAAATTCTTTTTCAAACTCACAGGTGTAAACAACTGGCCACTCAACCAATGAACAAACCTCTTCTAAAAGAGACTCAGGCATCAGCACTGAGTGACCATTCGAAGCTTTGAGCAATGACTCGCGAATTTTTTCAAGGCGATTGTTGTAACTGGCGATCACCTTGCCAGATGTTTCTAGAGTTTTAGCGTAGTCGTCAGCATGCTTGATGGTCAGTGTGCCTTTTGATAAAAAGCGGTGACCCAAGGTGGTGTTGTGAGCTTTCAAGCCCAAAGCTTCAATGTTGATGATCTCTGTGCCATGCATCGCAACCAAGCCGTGAGCAGGGCGAACAAATTCAACATCTTTGACTTGAGCTGTTCCTGGTGCGATTTGGTAGCGCATCAATTTAGGAATTGGTAACTTGGCAATAGCTTGCTCTAGAGCTACTTGTAATCCTGCAGCCAAGGTTTGACCTGTGACTTCAACATTCAAGTAAAAAGTTTCTGCTTTATCGCTGCCTTGTTTTTCTAATTGATCTAAGCTGATATCAGGGTGACCTAAAGCGGCGAGCTTTTTTAATAAAGGCGCTGTTGCTTTTCCATCAGCGTCCAGCGCAATGGCAACTGGCAATAACTTTTCTTTGACTTGTCGATTAGGCGCTTTTGCTAAAACGTCTGATAAGTGAACGGCCAGTCTGCGTGGTGTGGCATAGCTGGTGGTCACACTCGATGAACCTAATAAACCTTGGGCATTCAATGATTGCTCAATGTTTTCAGAAAAACTTTGACCAAACTTCTTTAACGCTTTCGGTGGAAGTTCTTCTGTGAATAATTCAATGATCAATGGGGCGTGGCTCATTTTGTACCCCCTGATTTTTGATTCAGCGGTTGACACATTGGGAATCCCAATTTTTCCCTAGACTCGAAGTAAGCCTGGGCAACACTACGAGATAAGTTACGAATGCGTCCAATATAAGCTGCGCGCTCAGTGACTGAAATGGCACCGCGAGCATCTAGTAAGTTGAATGTATGAGCAGCTTTTAAGACCATTTCATAAGCAGGCAAGGCCAAAGGAATTTCCATCAAACGTTTGGCTTCGTTTTCGTAGTTGGTGAATTGCTGAAATAACAAATCTGCATTTGAGTATTCAAAGTTGTATGTTGATTGCTCCACTTCGTTCTGGTGGTAGACGTCGCCGTAGCTGACACCTTCAGTCCATACCAAGTCATAAACGTTTTCAACTTTTTGCAAATACATGGCCAAGCGCTCTAAGCCATAAGTGATTTCACCCAAAATTGGTTTGCAGTCGATGCCGCCCACTTGTTGGAAGTAAGTGAACTGCGTGACTTCCATGCCGTTAAGCCAAACTTCCCAACCAAGACCCCAGGCACCCAAGGTTGGATTTTCCCAGTCGTCTTCAACAAAACGAATGTCATTTTGTTTTAGATCTAAACCTAAAGCTTCTAAGCTTCCAAGATACAAATCTAAAATGTTTTCAGGGGCCGGCTTCAAAACCACTTGATATTGGTAGTAGTGTTGTAAGCGATTGGGATTTTCACCATAGCGGCCATCTTTAGGGCGGCGTGAAGGTTGCACATAAGCAGCCTTCCATGGCTCTGGGCCGATGGCTCTCAAAAATGTCGCTGTGTGCGATGTGCCGGCGCCAACCTCTAGATCGACAGGCTGAAGAAGGGCGCAACCTTGTTGGTCCCAGTAATTTTGAAGAGTAAGAATAACTTGCTGAAAGGTAAGCATATATTAGGTTTCCTGAACCCAGTGATTTTACCTTTCTTGCGACTGTCTGCCCTTATTTTTTGTTCTGATACCAGGCAAATACTAGGAAAAGGGCGCTGATGATCAAAATGGGTAAATCTCCTAACCAAACATAGGGTGTTTTACCCGAATAAGCTTGAACACTTGTTTTGAGGGTGGCCTGCTGAAATTTGGGTAGCTCATAAATAACCTGACCTTGAGAATCGATGACTGCTGTGACGCCAGTGTTCGTTGCTCGTAAGGTGGGAATGCCAGTTTCAATGGATCTTAGGCGGGCCAATCTGAGTTGCTGCTCCGGAGCTTGACTCTCTCCAAACCAAGCTAGATTTGTTAAGTTAATCCATAGATGATGTTCAAGTGTTGAATTTCTCTGTCTTTTGGCTAACTCATCACCAAAAACGTCCTCGTAGCAAATCATCAGGCCAATAGCAATTTGATCCGAGCCATGCTCAAGAATATAAGGCACTTGAGTCATCGAACCACGCTCAAAGTTACCCAAAGGTACTTTGAATAAATCCACAAACCATTGAAAACCCCACGGTATGAATTCACCAAATGGAACCAAGTGATTTTTATCGTATTGATAAATCAAGTTACTTTGATTCAAGGCAATCGCTGAGTTTGTTGGTAAGCCAGAGTTGCCGGTGCTGACGACGCCAAGGATCACATTCTTTTTGGCGATATTTGGTTTTATGTTCGATATCAGTTCTTGAGGAATGGCCTTGAGCGGAAGAGGAAACGCAGTTTCAGGTGCAACCACCAAGTGACTATCGCTGCTTTTAATGGCATTTGAATAAAAGCTAACTTGTTGGTGAATGTATTCCGGGTCAAATTTAAGAGACTGTGGAAAATTACCTTGAATCAAGGTCACATCGATTGGCCTGCCAATGGGTTCCGTGAATGAAATCAATCCTAGAGCATGGCTGGCTGAAACGATGGTGATGGATGCAACAAATTTTGTGAATAGGTTGTGTTTACCTTGACTAAGGTAGGCTGCCAAGCCAACGCAAAACCAGGTACAAGCCAAGCCGCCAAAAATGGTTGCCCACGCAAAGAATGGGCCATCTACTTGAGTCTCAGCAAGGCCGGCCCAAGGGAAGCCTGTGAATAATTGACCTCTGGCCCACTCCATGATGGCCCAAGAGCTGGCAAGTCCTATAACTCTGGCTGCGGAAGAGTGAAATTGATGAACCAGCTTAATGGCAATTGCTGGAAATAATGCCAAATAGGCTGATAGTGCAATCACGGCCAGAACAGAAATCGGTGCGGCGATTTTGCCCACGTCATGCAAGCTGACATAAATCCACCACAGCGCATTGCAAAAATAGCCTAAGCCAAATAGCCAGGCAAAAAGGAAGGCCCTTTGTTCTTTGAAAATAAAGTGAATGTATGCGGCTAAGCCCAGAATTAAGAACCAGCCGCCAAATGGCAACTCAATCAACCAAGCGCAGATACTTCCTAGTAGGAAAAAAAGTAAGGCTTTAATCAATTTCTAATTTGGTGGCTAATAAAACGTGCACTTGTCTAGCATCTGCTCGTTGAACCTCAAACAGGATATTTCCAATGGTGATGGATTCACCTTTGTGTGGAACTCTGCCTAATTTTTTCAAGATAAATCCAGCAAGCGTGTCATTGTCTTCATCGACAAAGGTGGTTCCTAGCGCTTCATTGACTTGGTCTAGTTCAGTGATGCCGCGGATTCTGAATTTTGTTTCACTGACCTTGATGATGTTGTCTTCAATATCATCTGTGTCATGTTCATCTTCAATATCACCCACAATTTGTTCTAGAACGTCTTCAATGGTGACCAAGCCTGCAACGCCGCCATATTCATCAACAACAATGGCAATGTGATTGCGGTGCTCTCTGAAGTCTTTTAAAAGCACACTTAAGCGTTTTGATTCAGGGATGAATACAGCAGGCCTTAACCAATCGCGTAACTGAAAATCTTCTTCTTGTGAATGGCGCAATAAATCTTTAGCAAGCAAGATGCCAATCACGTTATCGCGATTGTTCTCGTACACGGGGAATCTTGAGTGTGCAGCTCGGATGACTTCTGCAATCGTGTCTTCAATTGATTCATTGATATCGATCCAGTCAATTTGAGCTCTGGGGATCAAGATGTCTCGGGCTGAAAGTTCGCTGACCTGGAAAACGCCCTCAATCATTGATAAGGCATCTGCATCAATGAGACCCTCCGCTTGAGCCTCTTTGAGAGTTTCCAGTAACTCGCGGCGTTGTTCTGTCGGCGAGGAAGGACTTGGCGTCAGTAGGGCACTGATGCGTTCTAGGAGGCTTTTCGACTCTGGTTCAGTTGTCATAATGGGTAAGAATAACTGATTTATTTAAATTCAGCAGTAAGGGTTTGCCTGTTTTAGGCTTTTTAGAATATTGATTTCGAGCTCTTCCATCGCTTCAGCTTCAATTTCATCTTCGTGATCAAAACCTTGGGCATGAAGAGTGCCGTGAATAATCAAATGTATCAGGTGTTGCTCAATGGATTTTTTTTGAGCCAAGGCTTCTTTTTTAAGCACCGGTAAACAAATCACCAAATCAGCATTCAGAGCATTACTAACAGGATCAATGTCGTAAGGAAATGTCAGAATATTGGTGGCGTAATCTTTGTGTCGATAAGTACCGTTTAGTTTTTTACTCTCTGCATTTCCAACAAATCTCACGGTCATGCTGGCGTCTTGTTGCAAAGCTTTTTTAATCCAGTTGCCGATTTTTCTTTTATTGATCAGGGGTGACCAAGTTTGTTCAAGAGATTCACTGGCAAACTGAATATCAAGCGTTAGCTTAAATGCTTGGGCCATTTTTAATTCATTCCTGAATCATCAATTCGCCACGCAAAGAATGAGGCATGGCTTCTGTGAATGTCACTGGCATTAATTTACCGATCAAACGTTTGGCTTGATCTGATCCAGCATTGATCAAAGCAACGCGACCATTTTCTGTGCGGCATTGCAGATGGATGCCGTCGCGTGCCATGCTTTCAACCATGGCCAATTCAGTTTTACCGACCATGCTTTGGTTGATTTCCAATACATGCTGATCGATTTGAGACACCAATCTTTTGAGACGATCATTTTTAATGGCCAATGGGACGTCATCCACGAGATTGGCTGCGGGAGTTCCAGGTCTCTCGCTATAAGTAAAGCAATAGCTATTATCAAATTTAACTTCTTTGACCAACTTCATGAGTTGCTCAAAATCTTCTTCTGTCTCGCCTGGGAAGCCAACGATGAAGTCGCTTGAAATAGAAATGCCAGGACGAACAGCCTTCATCTTTTTGATGATGCTTTTGTATTCCAAAATGGTGTAGCCACGTTTCATGTTGGCTAAAACTCTGTCTGAGCCATGCTGAACTGGTAGGTGCAAATGGTTCACAAGCTTAGGGATTTTTGTGTATGCATCAATCAAGCGTTGCGTGAATTCTTTAGGGTGACTGGTTGTGAAACGAATTCGTTCTACACCAGGGATTTCTGCCACGTATTCCAAAAGCATCGCGAAATCAGCAATCTCGCTAGAGCCTGCAATACTGCCTCTGTAGGCGTTCACGTTTTGACCCAGCAGTTGAATTTCCTGAACACCCTGTTGTGCCAAGCCGGCTACTTCAGTCAAGACATCTTCAAAGGGGCGAGAAACTTCTTCACCTCTGGTGTAGGGAACCACGCAATAGCTGCAATATTTAGAGCAACCTTCCATGATCGATACATAAGCTGCACCACCTTCAACTTTGGCAGGAGGCAAGTTATCAAATTTTTCAATTTCTGGAAAACTGATATCTACCTGAGATAGGCCGCTTGATTGACGCGCTTTAATCAGTTCGGGAAGTCTATGCAGGGTTTGCGGACCAAAAACAATGTCAACATAAGGTGCACGGTTAACAATGTGCTTGCCTTCTTGACTGGCAACACAACCGCCAACACCGATCATTAATTCAGGTCGCTTTAACTTTAATTCACGCAGTCGACCTAAATCAGAAAAAACTTTTTCTTGGGCCTTTTCGCGCACCGAACATGTATTTAAAAGAATTAAATCAGCATCTTCAGGCGTGTCCGTTTTTATCATGCCATCATGATGGTGAAGCACGTCCACCATCTTGTCAGAATCATATTCATTCATCTGACAACCGAAGGTTTTGATATAAACTTTTTTCATTGCTTAGATGAACTGAAACGCAATGATTGCTACGATGGTTGGTGGCAAGGCTGCCAAAAATAACCATAGTGCTGAAACGCTGCCATCAGGGAAATGTTCACGAAGAATCGACATGCCTGCGGGATTTGGTGCATTGGCAATCACGGTCAAGCCACCGCCAGTGATTGCGCCAGCAACCAATGCATATTTAAACTCTTCGCTGGTGCCCTCAACCAAAGATCCTAGATAAGTAAGAGCGGCGTTATCAGTGATGGCAGTCAAGGCTGTTGCACCGTAGTAAACAAGGGTGCTGCTCATGTTTTCTAAAATCGGTTGTAACCACCACTGCTGCATACCGCCAAGCACTACCAAACCTGCCAAGAAGAATGCAACCATCAAAGCTTCTTTTAGTAGCAAAGGACTTTGAAACTTAGCGTAAGCGTGTGTGTAACCCATGAAGAAAAGTAGAAGGCCCATGAACACCACTGGATGGTGAGCAAATACAACGATGCCAGCTAAGAATAGCAAGTGAACTGCCACAACAAAGAGTGGCATCACATCATTCTGATGGTTTGCATTGGCTTTAGGTAAATCTTTTCTTACCAGCAATGTGACCAATGTAGCGTTCACAATGACCGCTAAAGCTGCTTTAACACCAAATGTTTGGAAAACGTAAGCGGTGTCCCAACCCCAAGCGCTTGCAACCATCAAGATTGGAGGTGCGGCAAAACTGGTTAGCGCACCACCAATAGAAATATTAACGAACAACACGCCAATCGTTAAGTACATCAATTTGGCATTGGATGTTTGGCTGAATACTTTCTTCTTTAAAAGCAGTGCCGCCAAAGTCATCGCTGCTGGTTCAGTGATGAATGAACCAAGCAATGGAACCATCGCGAGTGTCACAAAATAACTGGTGGTGACATTGTTGATGCGGAATAACTGGCTAAGTAAACCAGACACCAAACGAACTAACTCAGAAGCAAAGTGCAACACAGGGCGGCTTGCTGCCACAACCATGATCGCAAATACAAACAAAGGCTCGGTATAGTTTCTGCTTTCTAAATACTCAACAGAAGGCTGATAGCCTCCAGCAGCAAATGCCATGAACACAATCAAGATCATCGCCCAAAAACCAAAAACAGCCTCAACTTCACCAAGTAAGTGCCATAGGCCAGAGTGATTGGGTTGCTTATGAGCTAAGTGCTCAAAAAATGATGATGAAAAAGTGTGCAACACTGCAATACCAAAAAGTGTTGTGGCAATAATTTGTAAGGTTGTAGGGTTCATTGATAGCCTTGGGTACTCAAATCGTTATGGACTCTATTGTAAGCCACTGAAAACACTGAAAATCCATATAAGAACTAGGTAAATACCAGTGACGCATCGATTGAAGATTTTGATGATGCCTGGGTAATTCTGGGATTTTGTTACTTAAATTGAAGCCTTGGGGCTTTTCAATCAAACCCGCATTCATCGATTGATGCTGCGAGAGGGGAAATTGGTGGCGAATCAGGGATTCGAACCCCGGACCTGCGGATTATGATTCCGTCGCTCTAACCGGCTGAGCTAATTCGCCAAAGACCGAAAGTATAGCTTATTTTGCCAATTTCACCTAGTTAGAGGGCTCTTGGCCTGAAATTAGCTCTTACGAAGTTTCAGCTAAGGGTAAATTGATCAATAGGTTTTGTGGCTTGAACTTCAGGCACTTATCAATGTCATGGGCCATCGCTAGATAAATAGGCTTGCCTGCAATCTCTGGCAGCATGCGACCTTTGTCAACAAACTCTAATTTGAATAGGCACAAGACTTGTGCCAATTTTGAGTTGTCCACTGTTTCACCGTTATAGAGGGCGTTCAAAATTTCTGTGGCATTCA
>Ga0222712_10001726_pt1 | contig 26370 bp, 21 predicted proteins | sample C33_657DmetaG_FD_165043 | JGI IMG/M metagenome (GOLD analysis project Ga0222712, IMG submission 165043) | Estuarine water microbial communities from San Francisco Bay, California, United States - C33_657D | ecosystem: Environmental > Aquatic > Marine > Unclassified | place: USA: California... | reverse complement strand
AAGGTATTGCTAAATTGGTTTCTGTCCACGTTTATGAGGACACTCCTATTGGGATAGGTAAGATTACCATTTTAGGAGAATTGAAGACTTATGAGGATGCTAGCGGGGTTATTCGTGATATTCCAACTGAATGGAGAGGTGCATATAATGTAAAGTGGGAAAAGAACTTCCAAATCAATAAAAACATTACAAATGAAACTCGTGTAAGATTCTATAAAAGACCGATTATTGCAATTGATGAGATTGTAAAATCGATATATAATGTGACAACTCCATTTGTTACACAGAGTGGTTCGGTAGAGGGTATTTCAGAAATTCCTATTGCAGGTACTAATTTAAGTAGATGGACTGCAGGAACTTTATATAAATTAAAAAGAGTATCTGGTGCGGGTTGGACATCATCAATTGATGAGAATACAATCGAATTACCAAATTTAGGATATACTGCTAAAATTGTTGAAGTTTTAAATACTGATGAAGTATTAGTAGATACACCCTATACAATTAATAATGTTGTAACAAATTTTACTGAAAGTTCATATACATCATCATTTGAATATTTAGATGGACAAACATTTACTGAATCTGCATTAACTGGTTCATTTGCTAAAATAAACATTTCAAATCTTAAAACATTTGTTGGTGATGTAGCTAGAGTAAAAGTATTTCGTAAATCTCGTAACGATGTTGGTGATTATGTTTTAGTTCAAGAATCTAAATTAGAATCTACTGAATTATTAAGAGATTTAACAGCAAGTGGACAAACTGATATTTCATTTGGTAATTTTACTCAAACGAATTTAGATACATATTGGACAGGTTCTACGAATTTATTACCATCAATAAACTTAGATAAATTATACGCATCAGTAAAACCTTCAAATGGTCAAAGTGGTGTTCAAACATTATATACATCTCAATCAGTTTCAGTTGCCAAAGATGTAGAATATACTCTTACATTTAAAACACTTTATAGTGGTTCGGTAGATACATCAAAATCACTTCGTGCATATTTGAGTTCATCAAATTACACACAAGAATTCTTAACACTATCTGGTTCTGCAATATATCAAACAAAACAAGATATATCTCAAAACATTATTGCGATACCAACCTCTTCTTTAGCAGATGCTAAATTAGTATTTGAGTTTAATGGTAGTGGTTGGCACGTATCAAATATAAGTTTGAAAAATGCACAAGAAACATCGTTTTCGCCTGATGAATTTACAATAGTACAAGACATTTCTAAAAATGTAGCAAGTGAAACTTTTGATTTTCGTTTTGAATTTTATGATATAAATAACAATTACATACCAGTTGACGTATTTGCTTCAAAAACATTTACAGGTGGTAATAATTTCATAAGTAGTGCAAAATTACTAACATTTGATAGTGATAAAAACTCATTCCGATTTACCACTGGTTCAATAGGAAATCCAACATTTCAGACAGTTGGATTTAGTGTGTCTAGACAAAATCTAGTTGGTGCAGTTACATATGGTCGTTCGGTTTTTGATTTGACAGGTAGTTATATTGACCCTATAATATACACAGGTGTCGGTGCAGTATATCCTGGAGAACCAACAAATCCAAATGATAGTGGATTCATTGCACACATAGATGAATTTACAGGCAGTCTTCAAAATATTATCATAGGTTCAATTACTTATACTGCTTCTTGTGATGGGTTACATCAACATGAGACAATTTATAGATTGGAAGATGGGGATAACGCACCTGGTCTTTTTGCATCTTCAACTGCAAATCAATTTGTATATAAAGCAACTAATTTATCACTAAATCCTACAAATCAAATAATAACATTTGATGTTCGTAGAAAAAACTTAGGAGTTAGTGGTGCAACAATAACTATCAATTCTGGTAGTCAATTTGGAATAGCAGCACCGTTATCACTATTATCTGATGACCCTACCACCGCAGTAGCAAGTTATTATTTATCAGGCTCAACATTTAATTTCACATCAGGTTCGGCAACTTATTTTTTTAGTGCATCTGATGGGTATGGTATTGATTATCATGATACAATTAAAATTACACCAATTAAAATATTAGACGGATTATCAGTTACACTTACTAATGAAAACGCAACCTTGCCCGCTAAATCAACTGGATTCGTGGATAGTGGTTCATTTGTATTAACAAGTGGTTCAGTAAGTGTAAAAATTGGTGGTGAGGATATCTCTAGACAAGAGGGTTTAACTACAAATAATCGATGGGATATTATTTCAGCAACGGAAACAAATTGTATTGCAAACGATACAACACCAGATGATGAAACATATGGTATAACATCTTTAACAAAAGATAGTGGTTCGTTAAGTTTATTAGTAAGATATAAAGATGGGGCAGGTGATACAACCGATGTAACAAAAATTGTAACCTATACAAAGGCAAAGAAAGCAGCTCCGGTAGTTGTTGGAATATTTTCAAGTGATGCACAAGCAATTACAAAAAGTAACACCGGTGTTTATGGTACTCCATCTACATTTACAATATCAGTAAATGAGGGTGTGTCAAACTATTCGTATTCTGCAGGTGGTGCAATAAATACTTATTACGTTTCAACCATAACTGGTGGTACAAATAGTAGTGGAACTATAACACCAACCACACCTACAACCGATACAGGTACGACCGTAAGTATTACAATCACATATGTAAATTCAGAAGGAACTACTGGTACTATAACAAAGACACATAGAGTTAGTGTAACTATCGATGGTAATAACGGAACTAACGGAACTAACGGAACTAACGGAACTGATGGTGCACCCGGTGCACAAGGTGGTGATGGACCAGGTGTTGTATTTAGAGGACCGTGGAGTTCTGCAACAACTTACAATAGTATTAGTCAAGACCCAACACGTAGAGATGTAGTATTATATAGTGGAACTTATTATGCAACAAAAGCAAATGCAACTGCTAACTTAAATAAACAACCTGATACTCAAACTACTTTTTGGCAATCATTAGGTACTGATTCATTTTTTGTAGCGGCTGAGATGATAATCTCCAAAGAATCATATGTACAAAATACAATAAATGTTGGTACAAATACTTCTGGTAACGCGAACATTACTATCGCAGGTGGTACAACCTCACCATATATTTCCATTGGTCAAGCAACCAAAGGTTATGACCAAGTTGGTGCTTTTATTGGTAGTAATGGAACAACAGGTAGGTTATCTTTAAAAAGTTCGACAAACTCTTTATTATGGGATGGTTCATCTTTAACTATTAATGGTGCAGGAACTTTTACTGGTGCATTAAGTGGTGGTACAATTTCAATTGGTAGCGGTGATTCAATTTTTAAAGCAGATTCAAACGGAATTTATTTAGGAAACGCTACGTTTGGTTCTGCTCCATTTAGAGTTTCACTAGCTGGAGTATTAACTGCTACAAGTGGAACTTTTTCGGGAGAAATTAACGGAGGTACTATAAATATCGGAGGAAATGATGCTAGTAGTTTTCACGTAGATTCGGCAGGACAAATGTGGTTAGGTGCTGGAAATAGTGGGTTTGATAGTGCACCATTTAGAGTAACAGCAGCTGGAGCAGTAACTGCTACAAACTTAACATTGACAGGTGGTAGTTTAACAATTGGTAGTGGTGCAACATATGCAAATATAAGTTCAACCGGTAAATTAACTGCAGCCAATGTGGATGTATCGGGTCGTATTACTGCAACCGAAGGATTCATTGGAGATTGGGTATTGACTGGTGCAAACTTATATGCAGCAGTAGGAACTAAAAAATTACAACTTGCAGCAGGAAGACCTGCTATGGAATTATATGATGGTGCATCAATAGTAGTAGATGTAAACGCTAATACTACATTATCTGATAAATCCGCCGGGAGTATATCACCATCACCTACTACTCTTAGTAATGTTAGTGCTCCTTATTTTGGTACTAGTTGGGCAACAAAATCAGGAACAGTATATTTCTTTGGAACTGATACTACTTATAATTTAGGACCGGATAGTTCTACCTTTACTATCGGTGCAGGTAATTCTCTTATAGGTAAATCTTGTACAATATCAGCTGTAGCAGGTACATCAGGCGCCGGAGGAAATTCATTTCAGGCATCAGGTGATGATTCACATTTTGGTGTATATTTACGAAGAATGGAATGGTCTTTTAATTATGGATTCAAATTACAAACACCATCAACAACTTTATATGTTTCAATACCTCGTCTTGTTAGTGATACTTTAAACACAATTTCAGCTTACACATTAACTGCTACGTATGCTAATACTTTAATAACTACAACTGTGGTGTTAGAAGTAGGAACATATACTATAACTCCACTATTACACGATGTTTATGCAGCTGCAACTATGGATACAGCAACTGGCCCAGGTCCTGCTGTATTTGATTTAACGATGCGAACTCCTACATTAAGTAGTATATCTGCAGCAGTTGCAGTATCTAAAACCGAATTGTGTGCGGGTGGATTCCAAGTTGTATTTGATACTTCTAAATATATAGAAGTAAAACGTGCCAATGAAACCGATTTTGTTAAAATTGGCGGTGGACTATCAGTTACAGGTGATGTAACTGCAAACACATCATCTGATATAAAATTGAAAGAAAATTTAGTAAAGATAGAAAATCCTATTGAAAAAATATCATTAATAAATGGTTATACTTATGATTGGAAAGAAGGATTTGAAGATATACATACAAATAAAGGAAATGATATTGGGGTAATAGCACAAGAAATTGAAATGGTATTACCTCAATTAGTTGCAACTCGAGATAATGGTTATAAAGCGGTTAGATATGACAAAATTGTAGCATTATTAATCGAAGGTATAAAGGATTTGGTAACCCGAACCAAAGAGTTAGAAACAGAAATTGAGAAATTAAAAGAGGATAAGTAATGGCGTTAGAAAGTGGACAACCTATAAAGATGTCTCAAATTAAAGCTGCATTAAATAGTAGTTCAAATTCATTAAGACAATATAACGTTACTGCTAAAGCAGCAACGGGTCTTAGTAAGTTTGATATACCAGATGTGATGTCAGAATTTTGGGGATATACTGGTGCACCATCTCCTGTAGCACCTACACCGGGAGTACCATCACCTACACCATCACCAACACCAACACCATCACCAACTCCTACACCTACATATGTTGCACCATCACCTAGTCCAATAGTTCCTACACCAGCACCTACTCCTGCGATAGAAAGTACAATAACTAATTTAGTTGCAAGTGCAGATTCTGCAGATTCGGCGTGTTTAGGTGGTGATTATGGTACATTCCAAGCGGTTGTATGGGGTACAACCATATGTAATGCTACTAGATTTTACATACCATCAATTGTATTACAAGATATCGGTCCAACAACTGCATTTTTTGTAAGTGGCAGAATTAGTGGTACATTTTATGTGAGAGAGTTTAGACGTGTTTCGGGACAAGACTATGCAAATCCTTTAGGAGGATGTACAGAATGTACAGCTGCAACTCCTACACCGTCTCCTACACCTACACCTAGTCCAACACCATCACCTACACCGGCTATAACTCCGGATTATGTTGCACCTACACCAACATATTATGCACCAAGTCCAACACCGGATGCAACACCTGAATATAATCCACCTACGCCGGATTATGTTGCTCCTACACCAGATTATGTTGCTCCTACCCCTACATATGTACCACCACCTTCATATACATTAGTGTATGTATCAACGGCATCGGATGCAGCAACTGCATGTAGTGGAAACAATGGATATTATGGATACTATATTCCTATGGGAGATAGTTTTGCAACAGCAACAGCTATATATTCGGATAATAGTGGTACACCTGCATATGCAGATTGGTATTCAAATGGAACAACTGTAAAATATTGGGATGGGAATCAAATCACATCTAATCAATTATGTTCAGGTGGAGTTGAACAAATAGGATAAAACATATGAATAGATTAGTTACGTTTGGTGATAGTTGGACTGCTGGGCATGGAGTTGAAACTGATATACAATATAAAGAAATCATATCTCCTAATTTGTTTATAGATTATCTTCGTTTGATGAATGGTTGGCCGAGATATTTAGCAAATAAATTTGATGTACCCTTTGTAAATTTGGGATTTTGTAATAAATCAAATAATGAAATATATGATGATATTATAAAATGGAAACATTTATTAGAACCAACTGATTTAATCATTGTAATGTTATCATATCCATATCGAAAAAATGGAAATCCTATAATAGATGTTCAAAATATTACAAAAGAATTAGATGGATTTAATTACTTTATTTTAAATTCATTTTTTCCCACATTTCAAAATGTAGATGATTCTGATAAAGATAATATTAATTTAAGTAGATTTTTAAATGTAGATGGATGTATTAGTGATGTTTTAATTAAATGGGAACAGGATAATAATAAAAGTTGTTGGGAATATGAATTTAGAAAAGTAAGTGATACTAATACGTTTTTAGGGGGAGATTATCATCCAAATACACAAGGATATAAATTAATAGCAGAAGAAGTTTATAAACAAATTAACAATTATCACGTATATAGTTTATTAACAATTCCAATTGCAGCACCGGTAGAACCTTTTAGATTCCAAGTATCAATATTTGAATATTTTCAACGAAAAGTATATTCAGATGCAGCAGAAACAAATTCTATGATTATTGTATTAGATAGAAATACACACAACATTAAAACTGCAGATGTACCTTGGAAAATCGGAATAAATCATAAATTATTACCAGGAATACATAAAGAATTGGATGAAAAAAAGGTAAGTTCATATTATAATGCGATAAATGTATTTTATCCATTAAAATATATAATAGACACATTCTCTGATGATAAGGTTTTATGTATAATAGATTGTGATGTTGTACCCTTAAAAGTATATGATGGTATTTTACCAAAAGATGATGAAGTAATTACTTGTGATATTTACGAAGATTGGCATATGCACATCAAAGACCCATCAAAACAAAATTTTTATAAAATAGAAAAATATATTCAACATAGTGATTTTTCTTATATGGATGGTGGGTTTGTACCAATTATTATAAATGTAAGAACCTTAAAAAAAATATTAAATGATGTAATCAAAATTTCGGAACAAATTGTAGATGATTTGGATGGTGATGATAGATTTGGATGGTGGTGTGCTATGGCAGGATTTCAAATTGCATGTCACAATCATAAAATAAAATGTATATCACAAGATAACACATATGTTCCTAATATAAATAATTTAGATATAAAGAACCATTATTTTACACATTATTCATGTGACCCTAAGTTTGCTAAAAAAGAGTATCCAAATTGGGATATGAGTTTGTTTGATAATAATATTTTTTATAATCGAATTAAACTTTGGTCTAACGATTTCAAATAATTTAATTATATATATTTATATACATAACGTTTTATTATGGTTACAATTATAGATAATGTTTTAACGGAATTCGAATGTAAACGATTGATAGAATTGGGTTCTAAAAATTTTCAAAAAGCAGGAACGCTTGGTAAGAAAATAGATGGATATCGAGTAGCAGATGGAAGTTGGTTAAAGGGCCCAGATGAATTAGTTGATAAAGTAAAATCAATGGTTTCTATAATGACCGGACATCCAATTGAAAATCAAGAAGAAGTACATATTGTAAAATATAATGTTGGAGGTGAATTTAAACCACATCATGATTTTTTTCACGAAACAGAAGAATATTATAAAGACCATATAAAATTAGGTGGTCAGCGAATAATGTCTTGTTTATTTTATCTTAACGATAATTTTAAAGGAGGAGAAACTGAATTTCCTATAAAAAAATTAACAATTACACCACGTCAAGGAAGATTGTTAATTTGGAGTAATCTAACCCCAACCGATGATATTGACACCGAAAGTTTACACGCTGGATTACCTGTTATTAGTGGTACAAAGTATGTAGCGGTTGTATGGATTAGAGAATCTGCTTTTAAAATTAAATAATATATGCATTTAGATTTAGGAGAAATATTAAACGAATATGAATGTCAGTATATCTTAAATGAATTTATTCATTTTAAAAATACTGGTAAAATAAAATTAGAAGATGATAATAAATTTTATAATAATTCATATGGTGGAATCACACCTATAACTTGGTATTTATTAGGTAGATTTCTACCATTAGTAGAAGAAAAGACTGGTAAAAAACTAAAAACTGCTAATCCATATATTAGAATTTACAATAACGAATCAACATTACCACCTCATAGAGATAGACCTGAATTAGATTGGACTATTTCCGTTTGTATTTTTACAAATTTATCACATGATTGGCCGTTGTGGGTAGAAGATTTGACAGTAGAAGATGGGAAGGTGGGGTATCCTACAAAACAAGGATTGGCTGGATTAGTAGATGGACGTGTAACAAATCATTGGAGAGATAAATTGGAATGTGAAGATTATCAATATAACGTTCAATTATTTTTACATTATACTGAATTAGAAAATGAGTTATAAATTATTAGTTACAACTGGTGCTGGAAATACTATACAAGGTGGTTCTGATATTTGGACTAATTACTTTTTAGAATCCGTTTGGCCTACTCTTCCTAATAAAAAAGAATGGAGGTTATTAATAGATTCTAAAAGACCTATTAATTTTGAAGAAAAATCATTACCAAAAGGATTAGGATTTCACTTTCATTACGATGATATTAATAAGACTAATAAGTGGTTAGAAGAAAGTGAAGTTATTCATGTGTTACATCCACACTATCATAAACGTCCTCATATCTGGCATTACGAAGATAAATTTGGAACAGTTTTCGTTCATGCATATGCTAGAGAAATGTATGAAGTTATTGATAACAATGTAGAAATCAATAGATTACAATTTGCAACAAATGTAGATATTGATTTTTATGATGAATACTTAGCAACATTTCAAAGAAGAATTTGGATTGGAAATAACCCAACTAGTATGATTGATGAGTTTCCAAACTATACATACAATATACCAAACTTTTATGAATTCAAAAATAACTTACCACTAACTACTCACATAGATAATGGTAAATTAGGATTTGCATCTCGTGCTGAATCACGTAAATGTTTACATTGGATAAATAATCATAGTGGGTATGTATTAACAAATCAATTCGATGTTAAAAATTTAAGAGATACTACAACGTACTCATTGAATAACATTGATTTATTTCAATGGGACCCAACTATTCATCATTTTTTTATGTTAAAAAATTGGGGTATATTTCACGGGGCCTATTTTAAAGAACCATTTGGGTATTCAATTTTTCAAGCAGTAGATTATGGTAAATTACCCATAATAAATAAAGATTGGGCAGCCGAAGTAGATTACAAATATAGAGTATCTACTAAAAACGAATTTGATGAAATGGTTAAACAAATACTCAAAGACTCATATTCAGAAAGAGAAGCAAATTGGTTAAATCTTAAAAAATATATGCAAAAATTTGATAATAAAGAGGAATGGATTGATAAAGTCCGTACATCAATTTTATCATAATTCCAAATATTTATTTTTCGTATTTTTTTTACGTTTTGTATATTTTTATATATTTATATACAAAGGGGGTAGGGGGTTAGCTACAAAGCTATTAACTACTACACTATAACTTATACTATTTTATTAATATTATTTATATTATATAGCTTAATTAAGCCTAACTCCGAAATCTCGGAAAATACAATTCGGTTATGATATCATTACAAAATTTAGATTATCTAAAAGACAATCTAACCAATAATCAGGAGTTTAACGAATCCCACGAAGTAGAAGATAACCCAGTTCCATATCGTTGGTCACATGGTGCAACTGATTTACATTTGGGAGATGGTTTAATTGTTTATTCTCTTATTCAATATATGAGAGCAAAGACTTGTGTATGTTTAGGTAGTGGTGGTGGATTTATTCCGAGATTAATGACACAAGCTAGATACGATTTACATCAACAAGGAATATTTGATGGAAATGCTGATTATAGTTGGGGTGATATTGGTGTTACCTATGTTGTTGATGCAATGAATGGAATCGGAGGTAATGTTGATTGGTTCAGAGAAGAATCTTTTTTTAGACGTTTTTTCTGTCCACGTATTATTGGTAGTACAACTGCAGATGCGTTTCATAATTTCTTTGTACTAAATGATATTAAGATTGATTATTTACATATAGATGCTGGTCATAGTTATGAAAATGTAAAAGAAGATTTTGAATTGTATTCACAAATACTTTCTCCAAACGCAATCATTTCGATTCACGATACAGACCCTAATTATGCAGATAGTTATATTGTTACCGATGAGGTAAAAGATAGAGGTGATTTTGATGATTGGCATGGACCAATTAAATTTGCAAAAGAACTTAAAGATAATTCAGATTGGGAAGTATTCGACCTTTTTAATTTTGGAATCCAAAAAAATAAACCAGCATCCACAGGTTTAACATTAGTTAGAAGATGTCAAAAATAAACTTAGTAACAGTTGTAGGACATAACACAACTATGTTACCACATATGATTCAACATTATAAAAATATAGTTGATGAAATTCATGTGGTAGTATATAGACAAAGTGTTAATGATGGTATATTAGACGAAATTAAAAAATTGGGAATAACCCCAACAAAAGTTGTTACCGAACCTAAATTTAATTGGGAAAGAGTAACTGAACTATATAATGAAATTAAACGAACCAAGCCAAACGAATGGTGGGTAGTTTCAGACGATGATGAATTTCACATTTATCCAAAACCAATCAAAGAACTCATTTCAGAATGCGAAGATAATGATTGGGATTTTATAACTGGTGGGTTCATAGATAGGATAGGAGAAAATGGAGAATTTCCAATCGTTGAGAAAGACTCTAATATTTGGGAAAAGTTTCCACTCGCTGGGTTTTTTAGATACCCATTGAGTGGGGCTTGTCCTAATAAAGTTTGTGTAATGAAAGGATATGTTGATGTAACCCCTGGTCAACATTATGCAAAAATTGGTGATACTGATACGTGGAGAGAACGCGGATGGAATCATCCTAAACGTTATCCATATGGAAATGGTGAAGGATTTATACAAGTTCATCATTTTAAATGGGATTCAACAGTTTTAAAAAGATTAAAAGAAGTTTCTGAAACAAAAGAAGATTATACGTTTTGGAAAGAATATAAAAAAATGTATAGAGCAATCCAAATAAATGATTGGAAAATTGATATCAATAACCCAACATTTATGTTAGAAAAACTGAATAAAAATATACATTCAGAATATTCTAAATGGAATGTGTTAACAAGAATTATACTTGATATATGAAAGATAAACTAGCAATAATAGTTCCATATCGCGATAGAGAAACTCATCTAAATGTGTTTATTCCACATATGAACAACTTTCTTGCAAATAAAGGAATTGATTACACTATTTTTGTAGCTGAACAGGCAGATGATAGACCATTTAATTATGGTAAACTTTGTAATGTAGTGGTTAATGAAATTCCAAAGGATTATACATATTTTTGTTTTCACGATGTCGATATGTTACCACTAACCGATGATTGTGATTATAGTTATCCAGAAACTCCAACACATTTAGCAACAAACGTTGAAGCACATAGAAATAAGTTACCTTATCCACAATACTTTGGTGGTGTAATATTAATTAATAGAGAAGATTTTGAATTTGCAAATGGATACTCAAATGAATATTGGGGATATGGATTTGAAGATTTGGATTTATTAAAAAGATTAGAAAAATCAGATGCATATTTGGAAAAATATTATGATTTAAATCAAGTCTATTCATATTATGATAAATGGGAAATTCTACCTTACAAAATAGAAGATGTAGAAATATCAAATACCAACAAAACTCATACAATAAAAGGTATTGATTTACCAAAAGGTACAAGATTATATGGACCACAAAATTCTTTAATGAAAGGATTTACTGATTCATCGTTTACAATTTCATTATGGTTTAAAGATACATCTGAACTTTTAGATAAAATTAGTTTATTTGCTTTTGATGGACCGGATACTGGTTTATTTTTATCAGAGGATGTTTTAGGTAATCGTTACCTTAATGGTCAAATTTGGAGTGATAGAGAAAATCATTATGATGTATCAGTTGAATATTATAAAAATAGATGGAATAACGCAGTTTTTATATACGATAAACGTAATAATAAAATAAAAGTTATATTAAATAATAAAAAGACACACGAAAAGGAATTATATAAATTTAAAACATTTGATTATTCAGATAGATGTATAAAAATATCCGAAGTAGAAACATCTATTCAACTTGCGGATATCATAACATTTGATTGTGCACTATCTGATGATAAAATTAAAAAATTATATTATGATGGTATTACCTATTTAAATAAATTAGCTAGTATAGATGGTATAGTTCCAACTAACATTTTTAGATTTGATACAATGTACAATGTTAGTCATATTGAAGAAATAAAATTAGATAAAGGTAAAGTTGGAAACCACATAAAAGTAGAAGGAAACTATTCTATATTTAGTGAAACAATAAATTTAGCAGATGAAATTTATTTACCAGTTAGAATTGAAGCAGATTATAAATCATTAGTACATAAAGATGATACTAATATTATAAATAGATATTATAATTATGACCCCGATGTTGAAGAAAATGCAGATATATTCTTTAATGAAGTATTGGAGGGGTTGGTTGATTTTAAAAAATACGGATTATCAAATTTAAAATATTCGATATTAGATACAAGACAAAAAACAGGATATGTACAATATCGAATAGCAACATAATAATCATTTAGTCAAAATACAAATAAAATGGCAACAGAAAAAAAAGACAACTCATTAGAGGAAAGAAAAGTAAAAGCATTAGAAACCATTGCTAATACATTGGAAGATTTAAACGATTGGGTTTATTCAATGGAAACCGATATTTGGTCTGAAAGAATCGAATGGTATTTGAATGAATTTTATCAACTTGCTAAAGCTAAAACAGTAGGTCCTACTAATAGACCATCAAGAGATGCAGAAAGAGAAACGTCAAGTGAAGAAACGTCAAGTGAAGACGAAATCGAATAAACTAGCAGTGATTGTTCCATATCGTGATAGAAAAACTCAATTGACGAGATTTCTTAAACATATGGAAACATATCTAAGTGAATACGTTTATCAGATTTTTATAATTGAACAATACGATGATAAACCATTTAATCGTGGTAAATTATTAAATATTGGTTATAAGATTGCATGCGAAAACAATTGTGATTATTTTGTATTTCACGATGTTGATATGTTACCTTATAAGGTAGATTATTCATATACTGATAAACCACTTCATCTTGCAACACATTTACAAGAAAACGATTACGAAACTACGTTTTTTGATTATTTTGGTGGAGTTACACTTTTTAATAAGGAAGATTTTGTATCAATTAACGGATACTCAAATGAATATTGGGGATGGGGGTTTGAAGATGATGATTTATTAATTCGTTGTGTACAATCTAATTTAGAATTGGATGTTGAAACAAGTGGTAATGAAACTATAAAAACATTTGAAACATTTAAATTTGATGGTGATACTTCATATATTGAATTAACAAAAATAAAAAAATCAACAGCATTATCAGATGATTTCACAATTTCAGTAATGGTTAAACCATCTGATATTCAATTAAATCCAAATAAACAATACGATGAATTTCCAATAGTATCAATTCCCGGTTATAACATTGGTATTTTCTATAATTCATTTAGAAGATTTTTTTGTCAGACATATGATATGGGTAAAACTCCATATTCAATTACAACTGATATATTGGGAGAACGTTGGGTTCATTTAACGATGGTTTTAAAAGATTCTAAGGAGGTCTATTTTTATTTAGATGGTATTCTTATTGATAAGATTATAATGCAAGATGATATCTTAAATCTATTGACTGATAAGATATACATTGGTTCTGCTAATGGTAAAAAAGATAATAAAGATTTCTTCTATGGTAATATAGCAAATGTTGAAATGTTTGATGTTGCATTAGAAGAATTGGAAGTTTTGGAAATTTATAAAAATAGTATAAAACCGAAAATTAGAGATTTCGGAAAATATAAATCATCAGAATATTTGTATTTTCAACTATTACCAGAATTATCTACAATTGAAACTTCAATTGATTTAGCAGGAGAATATAAATCGAAATTAAATAATGTTGAATTGGAACAATTAAATCAATCATTTAAAACATTTTTACCAAAACCGCATAGAAGAGATAGTAAATTTAAATCACTAAAACATAAATCAAATTCATCAATAGGAAATCGTTGGGTTCATTCTGAAACAAGAAAAAATCAACTAAAATATTATAATGAAGTTCGTAGTAATATTTTAGATTATCATATAGATGGATTAAATACATTACGTTATTCAGAAATTGAAAATAAGGTAATATCATCTAATATTTTACACATAAAGGTTAGTTTATAATGAAATTAGGAGTTTGTGTTCCATATAGAAATAGAGAATCCCATTTAAAGGAATTCATACCTGCAGTTGGTAAATACTTAGAAGAGCAAGGTATTGAATATTGTATTTACTTTGGTCATCAAACTGATGATAAATTATTCAATAGAGGTGCAATGAAAAATATTGCAGCTAAACACGCATTTGAGGATGGATGTGATTATATAGTTTGGCACGATATTGATATGATACCAGAGGAAGGATGTGATTATACATTTCCAACTGAAACCCCAATCCATATTGCTACAAACATATCTCAAATGGATTATAAACTAAAATACGAAGAGTATTTTGGTGGGGCCGTAATCTTTTCTAAAGAACAAGTAGAAAAAACCAATGGTTATTCAAATGATTATTGGGATTGGGGAATGGAAGATGATGATTTATTTTGGAGATGTGTATTAGAAGGATATGCGAATGACTCGTATATGAAATTTTCATCAGAACCTAAACATTTTTTATCATTTAATGGTAAAAATTCATATGTACATATTCCTACAACTCGTAGTTTAAGAAATTTAACATCACGTTCTCACACTATTTCAGTTTTAGTACGTGCACATCAGCAAGAAGAAAAAGTACCTATTTGGTTAGTTGGTGATAATGATAGAAGATTTTGTGAATATCCTATATTAAGAAGACCTGGATATGATTACGGATTAAGTTATAATAACTCCCGTGCATATACAGCACAATTATGGAATAATCAGAGAGAACATTTATATCAATGGATGAAACGTTATGAAAATCGTTGGACATTGGTTACATTAGTTATTGATGAAAATGATATTCATTTCTATATGAATGGTAAAGAATCCGATGCAAGACACGGAACGGGTACTCATTCTCCACAACATTTTGAAGGTATGTTGAAAAGATATGGTATGGTTGATTATTATTTAGGAACAACTACATCAGTTGGTGTAGATGATGTAAATAAGTGGTTTAAAGGTGATATTGCAGAAGTTAAAATGTGGGATAGAGCTTTATCAAAAGATGAAGTAGAGCAACTAGTTGTTACACCATCTAAAGAAAATTTAATTTTACATTATGATTTTACTGATGGATTGGTAATTGATAAAAGTGGAAATGATAATAATGGTATAGCATATAATTGTGAAAATAAATTAGAGGAAATAAAAATACCATACACTATAATTCCACATAGAAGACCAGGTAGATTACGTTGTTTACCACATAAAGATGAAGGTTTAGTAAAAGTTGATGGAGTTGATAAATGGGCAAAAGGAGAAACAACTGCTCGTAATGAAAGAAGATATGTTTTACAAATGCAACAAGGAAAATGGGATTATAAATCTGATGGGATTGCACAATTAAAATATGAATTAGTTGATATTGAAACAATAACACCTAAAGCAAAATTGATAAATGTAAAACTTTAATATATATTTATATAAAGAAAATTAAGTTATGGAAAATAAATTTTATGAACACTCTTTAAAAGTAAAAGAGGAGTTAAATAAAACCGGATGTGGCTTTTGTCTTGCTAAATGGACACAGGTAACAATGCACTTACAAATTGGTCACACTCACTCCTGTCACCACCCGGGCACACACCCAATACCTGAAAGAGAAATTAGAAGAAACCCATCTGCACTTCACAATACTAGATTTAAGAAAATTCGTAGAAAAGAAATGTTAGAAGGTAAACGACCTTCTGAATGTGATTATTGTTGGAACGTAGAAGATAACTCTAATGAATTTTCAGATAGAGTTTTCAAATCAGGTGAACCTTGGTCACATCCACATATGAAGGAAATTAAAGCATTAGATTGGAAAGCAGATTTCAATCCAAAATATGTTGAAGTTTCATTCTCAAACGCATGTAACTTTAAGTGTTCATATTGTTCTCCACAATTTTCAACTCGTTGGATGGAGGAGATTGAACAATATGGTGGATATCCTACAACTGATAATTTTAACGATTTATCATATCTTAGACAAGAAGATAAGATGCCAATTCCAATATCACAAGAAAATCCATATGTAGAAGCATTTTGGAAGTGGTGGCCGGAATTATATAGAGATTTATATACATTCCGTATTACCGGTGGTGAACCTCTAATGAGTAAAGACACGTGGGCTGTATTAGATTATATTATCGAACAAGAAAATCCAAATAAAAATTTATCATTAGCAATAAATTCAAACTTAGGTGTACCTGATAAATTGATTGATAGATTTATTGATAAGATTAATAAAATTACCGAAGAAGATAGAGTTAAAGATTTTGTAATCTTTACATCATGTGATTCAAAAGGTGCACAAGCAGAATATATTAGAAACGGATTGGTTTATAATCAGTTTATTGATAATGTGAATAAAATTTTAGAAAAATGTCCTAGAGTAAACATTACTTTTATGACAACTTATAATGCGTTATCAGTACCCAATTTTAATGGATTAATTACTGATATATACGATATAAAATTCGCACACAAAAGCAATGATAGATATTGGCCTAATTCAGTTTTATTAGATAGTTCATATCTAAGACATCCACAACATCAAGCTGTAAAAACACTTATGGCAGATGATACTCATGATTGGGGTATAGATATTTTGAATCAAGCAAAATTAATGGATTTCTTAGCAACTCCCTATGCAGCAAAAACCGAAGCAGGTTATGGTGATATGGAAATTGCTAAAGTAAAACGAATTTATGATTGGTATATTTCAGACGAAGAAGATTGGTTAAAAGATATGAGAAGATATAACTTTTATCAATTCTTTTCAAACCATGATAGAAGAAGAGGTACTGATTTCTTAAAAACATTTCCAGAATTTGAAAACTTTTGGAACATTTGTAAAAATACTAAAATATGATAGAAATAGATTACAAAGATTGGTGGGAGATTTGTATCGAAAACCAACATGGATTAAAAGATAAAAACTCAGCAGCATGGGCTCAAGGAGATTTTACACTTTTTACTAGATTTAAAACAAACTTTGATGTAATAAAAAAAGATGCAGAAGAAAATAATGCATGTTGTGTAATTGGTAAACCTGGATTACATTTAGGATTATATATTACCACCGATGGTTATATAAAATTTGATTGGTGGACAAAGGAAACATCTGAATCAGACCCAAAATTTAATCACGTATTTGTACCTCAAAAAATTGATAATCAAGAGTGGTTAAAAGTATTTGTATCGCATGATAGTGTAAATAAAGAATTTGTAGTATGTTTCTATAATGAAGTGGATGAATTAATGATGGCTTCATCAAATAGATACACAGGTGAATTGGTAGATTATAGTTGGTCTAACACTTATATAGGTTGTGCATATCATCATAAAAATACTTATCCTCATAATGGATTTTGGGCAGGTACAATTGACTATATTAAGGCAGTAGATTTCTTTACTCCAAAAATAGTATTGGAAGATGAGATATATTTTGATGATTTAATGACTGATGTAAAATACGAAAACACTTGGTTTCATTATAATGGTGAACCAAAAACATATGCAACTATTTCAGATATTTCTGGTCATTCAAATCATTTAAGACATAAGAGACAATGGTATATTGAAACGTTTAGAAATTATGAAGTAGAATTAATGAATGGTATAAACAAAAAAGGTTCAACTATTATTTAATGAGTCACTATTCCAAAATCAATATTGTAAGTGAATATTTAACTCCAAATGGTTATCTATTCAATGGTTATTCTGAAAAAGATTTACCAGAAATTTTTATGCAACAATTGAAAAAAGTAGTTGATTTTGATGTACATATAGTTAGACCGAACGAAGAAGATAAATACCATATTATGGATGTACATAGTCCATTTTTGAACTATGTTAAAGAATACAAATCTAAATTTCATAACATTGCTCATAAAAAACCAATCATAGAATTAAAAACACCAAGTCAAATTGAAGATGGTGAACTAAATGAAGATGTGTTAAATATATTTTTAGCAGAATCAGATATCCGTTCTGCTTTTAAAATATATGGTTTAGATAAATTAACATTCTCTAAAAAAAGTTTAGATTTAGTTAGAGATAATAAAAATTGTGTTATTGTTATTTTAGATTGGAGAGAAGGTTCATATAGATTACCAAATGATTTAATTAATCATTTTAATAATTTTATGAAAGCTCATAATTTGAAAAAGACTGATTTGTTTTTAATTAATAATGATTTTCAAATAAAATCTAATCAACCAAAATGTAATTTTTTATTAGGGACTTTTCCCTGGTATGTTTTAATAGGATTTGATGAAAGAATGCTTACTAAAATTGATTCAACTGGTAGAGAAATATCAGTAGTAACTGCAGATGAAGCTTTTGATGCATATTCAACTATTAGACCATATAAGTTTTTATCCTACAATAGAAATTCAAATAGATTACATAGACCATATGTAGTATCTAAATTATATAATGATGATATACTAAAAGATTCATTAGTTTCATTATATGAATCGAGAGCATTATCGGAATACGATACTGTTTTAAAAACAATAAATCATTTAGAATTTGAAACATTGATATTTTCAAACGAGGATAGACAAATTTTAAAAAAATTTGTAGATGAAGTCTATCCATTAAAATTAGACCACGATGATGCAGATATTTGTGCTAGAGGTGATAACCAAGTCAGTACAAAAGACCATTTTTTAAATTCATATATAAACATTGTATGTGAAACATCTTGTCATTCTGAATACACATTTATTACTGAAAAAACATTAAGACCTATAATTAATTTACAACCATTTATTATTTTTGGGAATCCTTATACCTTATTGGAATTGAAAAATTTAGGATTCAAAACATTTGATAAGTGGATTGATGAAAGTTACGATAATGAATCTAATACAAATAAACGTTTTGAATCAGCATATTCAGAAGTCAAACGTTTAAGTGAAATGGATATTGATGAAATACATGAACTATATTATGAAATGTTTGATGTATTAGAACACAATTTCAATAGGTTAGTTTCTATCTATAAAAACTATGAATTACCTGTTTATTTAGGAGATTCTATTTACAATAATTTAAAATTAATATAATATGAGAGTATTGATTACCGGTGGAGCAGGTTATTTAGGTTCGGTTTTAACTGAACGATTGTTGAATAATGGGTATAGTGTTACTATATTAGATAATTTGATGTATAATCAAACATCATTGATTCATTATTCACATAACAAAAGATTTAATTTTATTTATGGAGATGTTAGAAATCATAAATTGTTAGAAGATTTAGTTACTACTTTTGATGTAGTAATTCCATTGGCTGCAATTGTGGGATTTCCTGCATGTGATAGAGATAAAGAACTTGCAACCGCGGTAAATTACGAACACGTTAGAAAAGTTTGTGAATTAGCAAAAAATACAAGAACAAAAGTTATATATCCAAACACAAATAGTGGATATGGGATAGGAGAGAATGGTGAGTGTACCGAAGAAAGTCCACTCAACCCAATTTCCCACTATGGAGTGACCAAAGTTAAAGCAGAAAGAGAGGTTCTTGCAATGGGTGGTATTTCAATAAGACTTGCTACCGTCTTTGGTTCATCTCCGAGAATGAGGATGGATTTATTAGTAAACGAATTTGTTTACAAAGCATTAACTGATAAATACATTACTATTTTTGAGAAAAATTTTACTCGTAATTACATTCATATTAGAGATGTTGCCAAAACATTTGAATATATGATAAACAATTATGATAATTTTAGTGGTGAAGTATTTAACGTAGGTCTTTCAAATGCTAATTTAACAAAACAACAATTGGTAGAAAAGATTAAAGAATTTGTACCAAACTTTGCAATCACATATTCAGATTTTTATGAAGACCCCGATAAAAGAGATTATGTAGTTTCAAATAAAAAAATAGAAGATACCGGTTGGAAACCCGAATGGAGTTTAGAAGATGGTATTGAAGAACTTATCAAAACTTATACAATTTTAATACAAGATTTATCATCAAAATATAGGAATGGATTTCCATTAGGTTATGGCACAAGGACGTAGTATATTTTACAAAGAAAGAAGTTGGAATGATTTCCACTATTACAATGGTTCGGTTTTACCAGAGATAAAAATCGTTCAACCATCCACATATTACGAATATCGTGGTTCAATCTCTACAACTTATCATTCAGATTATTATGACCGTTTGTTGCCCGCCGCTGAACGCAATAATGGGTTACAATTCAAGCACGATAGATACTCAAAATCAAAGATTGGAGTATTGAGAGGAATGCATTATGATGAAAAGACTTGGAAATTAGTAAGTTGTTTACAAGGAAAGATATATTTGGTAGTTATGGATGTAAGACCTAAATCCCCAACGTATGGTAAATGGGAATCTTTCATAATTTCACCCGAAACGGCAACTCAAGTCTTAATTCCACCTATGTTTGCCAATGGACACTATGTAATGGAAGATGATTCTATCTTTTTTTATAAGATGGCGTATGATGGTGAGTATAATGATGAGAACAAACAAAAGACAATAGTGTTTAACGATAAAAGATTTAATGTTGAATGGCCCGTAGCACAACCAATATTATCAAAAAGAGATAGAAATGGAAATTAAAAACTTAGAATATCACAAAGATAGATGGGTAGATGGTAATTTAACCGCAGAAGAATTGATACAATTCGAAGATGATGTAATTAAACATTGGGAAGGTGGAAAAATTAGAGGCCCAATCCACTTATCAAATGGAAACGAAGAACAACTTATTGAAATTTTTAAAAAAGTAGGTGTTGATGATTGGGTTTTTTCAACTTGGAGGTCACATTACCATGCTTTATTACATGGAATTGACAGAAGTTGGTTGATGGGTGAAATTTTAGATGGAAAAAGTATCACCATTGTAAATAAAAAGTGTAATTTTTATTCATCTGCAATCGTAACTGGTATTTTACCTATTGCATTAGGTGTTGCTGAATCAATTAAACTAAAAGGTGAAGATAAAAAAGTGTGGTGTTTCATTGGTGATATGACTTTTGAAACAGGAATCTTTTATGAGGTTCATAAATACGCTAGAAATAACAATTTACCACTTTATTTTGTTGTAGAAGATAATGGAGTATCAACAAATACACCAACTTTGGATACGTGGGGTGGAATTCAAAGAGAAATTCCAGAAGATGTAATTTATTATCAGTATAAATCTAAATATCCTCACTACGGAACAGGAAAATGGGTAGTATTTTAACGATATGTTATATAATGATGAGTTACATAATTTTGATAAGTTCATTTCAGAGTGGAACTTAGATACTGAATATGTTTTATTTGGAGCAAGTAAAGAATGCATCCAATTTATTAGAACTATTGACTTACTATTAGGTGAAAATGTATTAAAAATAAAATATATTGTTGACCACAACGTAGAAAATCAAACTACATTAAAAAATATCAATGAAATTAGTTCTTTTTATCATCAATCTAAAAATATTGAAGTAAAAAGAAAAAATATCGAACTAATTCACATAGATAATTTTAAAATTACACCAAATACACAAGTTATTGTAACAACCGATGTGTATAAGCAAAAATATAAAGAATTTTTAGAAGAAAATGGTGTAAAATGGACTTGGTATAAAAACATTGCATCAATATGGCCATATAAATACAAAAACATAGTTCACATATTTCAATCCGATGTATTAGTTACTGAAAAATGTAGTTTGAATTGTTCTCATTGTAATATGTTTATGCCACATTATGAATTTCCAATTCATAGGGAGTTGGATACCATAATTTCTGATATAGATTCTTATTTTAATATCGTAGATTATGTTAGCGTGTTTCATTTAGTTGGTGGAGAACCATTTTTATATCCAAATATAGAAAATGTAATAACCCACATATTAAAAAATTATATAACTAAAATTGATAAATTAATAATCACTACAAATGGTACAATTTTACCAAAAGATAGCATTATTCAATTATTAAAAGATAATGATGTTATTTTGAGTGTGAGTGATTATAGTGATAAATTAGAATTTGTAAAAAGTAAAATAACAAAAGTGTTAAATGTTTACAAAAATAATAATATCAATCATTATGTTAGAAATGAAATTGAATGGTATGACTTTGGTGATTTAAGAGTTAAGAAAAATTTACCAACCGATGATTTGATAAAACACTTTGATTCGTGCACTGCACCATTTAGAGGTTTGAATGATGGTAAGTTTTATTATTGTCACCTAAATACATCAGCAGTTAGAACAAAATTATTTCCATTAAGTGAAAATGATTATGTAGATATAAACACAATTTCAAAAGAAGATTTACTTAAATTTGATTTAGGATATACGGATTTAGGATACATTACTTTTTGTGATAATTGTAATGGATGTAATACAGGAATTAAAGTACCAGTAAGTTACGAAAAGCAAGGAATACGAGATTTATGAAAGTAATAATTGATATAGATAACACATTATCTAATAGTAATATAAGATTTGCTTTAGCAACAAGACCAAATGGAAAAATAGACTGGGAAGCTGCACATATTCCTAATAATATTTTAATGGATGACCCATTTTATCCTATGATTGATTTGGCAAAACAATATAAAAATAATGGTGTAGAAGTTATATTACTTACAGGTCGACCTGAATCAGTTAGAGAGGTTACAATTGAATGGTTGAAAAAATATGATATACAATATGACCAATTGATTATGCGAAGTTGGGAAGATAACTTTTTAAAGGCACCAATCTACAAAAAGAAAATGTATGAAACTCATATCAAAGAAGATGTATTTTGTGCATACGATGATGACCAACGAATAATTGATATGTGGGTTGAATTAGGAATACCTTGTTTTAAAGTTTATGTTATTGATTAATAGAAATCCCCAAACATTAGAAGAGTTGGGTTCAACCTACATTGGTCCTTTAGTATTCAATTACTTTAAATGGTTAATTGATAATTTAAATGGTGTTGATTTGGTTTTATTTAATTCTAGAGAAGGATATTTCTTAAAAGAAATTTGGGAAATCTACAAAGATGAATACGATTTACCAAAGAGTGTATATTTTAAAACATCTCGTAAATTAGCATCGATGGTATCATTTACAAATGAAACTGATATATATGACTCGTTTAAATTACATAGATATGATGGTGATATAAACAATTTGTTATTTGATAGATTTGGTATTAAAACAAATATCAAAAGACAGTGGATTGATACAACAAAGGAATTACCAGATTTAAGTGAGTGGAACGATTCTATCATAGCAAAATCAAATGAATTACGAATTGAATATAAAAAATATATCGATTCAGTAATTGGGTCTGCTAAAAATATTATAATGGTAGATAGTGGGTATCAGGGAACTACACAATATTATTTAGAAAAAGTTTATGATTATAAATTCAAAGGAAAATATTTTACATACAAAGGCAATTTACCTATAAAAGAAGCAGATGGGTTGTATCCATTTTACGAATCAAAGTTTAAAGATAATATAATCTTTTTTGAATCGGTGTTTGTAGATAAAGTTGGGACATATATTGATTTGGTAAATGGTGAGTTTGTAAATACTGATTGGGAAATTACTGAATCCGATTTTGAAGATAAGAAAAAAATAATAGATGGGATAAAACAATATATAAAATCTAATATATCACTTCCACATTTGTATTCACCACAAATAGAATTTGGTGATTTTATATTTGATAAAATGTGTCAAAGAGGATATGTAGAAAATGAATCCTTATTTGATAGTTTTAAACATGAAAATAAATTTGTCAGAAATTCCACAAAAAGAATAATCAGAAAATAATGAGTAATAAAATAAATTTTGTATTTGGATATACTGAATCAAACGGAGGTGAGTTTTTTCATCAATCTGGCATGTATAATTATGTTCTGAATAATCCAAATTTTGATAAAAGTTTTAATTATGAAACACCATCTACACAAAATATATTTTTATTAGAATGTAGAGAATCTTTACGCGATTTTTATAAAAAAGATAAAAATAATAAAACAATATTAGATACGTTACCCATAGAATTCATACAAACAATAAAACAAAACAAAACTAAAATTTTATTAGCATCAATAGCAGAAGCAACAGAAATACTATATGATTTTTTTGATAATTTAATAAAAGAATTAAATAGGTTTGGATTGGATGAAAGTCATTTAATATTATTAGATTCTAATCAAAATTTTTTAGATGTAAATACTAATTTTAGAATATTTACAACTTTACATTTTATAGTTATTTGTAACTATCAACCAAATGAATTAAATGATTTAAATTATATATCAGATTTACCAACCGAAGCTGAAATTTTAAAGATTACAAAAAGACCAAAACATTTTATTTGTTTAAATAGAAATTCAAATAGACCTCATCGTTATTATTTATCATTGTTTTTTGAAAAATATAAATTATACGAAAAATCATTATTTTCATTACTATTACCATTACGTCAAAATGAATCAACCAAATTAAAATATTTGGAAGAGTATAAACATAATGTGGTTAATAAAATACCATTAGAATTAGATACTCAACATAGATTGAAATCACTTGAAGGATTTCATGTTGGTAATACATTTTTTAAAGAACATTATTTAGATTCGTATTTTAATATTGTAACCGAAACCTGTTTTTCAGATGGTCAAATATTTTTTACAGAAAAAATATTAAAACCAATGATGTGTTTACAACCATTCATAGTTTTATCATCACCGAATTATTTAAAAAAATTAAAAGGTTTAGGATTTAAAACATTTGATTCTATTTGGGATGAAAGTTATGATTCAATTATTGATAATGAAGATAGGTTGATTAAAATATTTGATTTAATCTTAGAAATAAGTAACTGGTCATTAGAAGAATGTGAAAAAAACTATAAATCAGTTTTAGATATATGTATATATAATAGAAACCATCTAGCTACCTTTTGGGAAATAGATGAATTCAGTAATATTTTAAATTCAATAAAAAATGAATGGTAAAAAGGTTTTGATAACAGGTGCCAACGGATTGGTTGGTAACTATATGGTAGAAAAATGTTTACAAAGAGGTGCAATTGTAACCGCAGTAGATATTAATACTCCAGAAAATCAATTAGAAAAATACAAAGAGAGTGATTATCAGTTTATCAAAGCTGATTTAAGAGAATTCAAAAATTGTAAAAGAGTGGTGGAAGGACAAGATGTTATTTTCCACATAGCTGGTGTAAAGGGTTCTCCAAAAAGAGCAGCAGAACAACCTGCAGATTATTTTGTACCAATGTTGCAGTTTAACACTAATATGATGGAAGCTGCACGTTTAGAAAATGTAGAATGGTATGTTTACACATCGACAGTTGGAGTATATCAACCGGCGGAAGTATTTTACGAAGATGATGTTTGGAAAACCTTTCCATCAGAAAAAGATAAATATGCAGGATGGGCTAAAAGACTTGGAGAACTTCAAGCAGAAGTATATTCAGTATCGTACAATTGGAATCAAGCATCAATTGTAAGACCTGCAAACATTTATGGTAGACACGATAACTTTGGTCCAGAATCTACTGTGATTGCATCATTAATCAAACGTTTATTTGGTGAGAAAGAACATCCATTAGTATGTTGGGGTGATGGTTCGCCTATTAGAGATTTTATCTATGCAGGTGATGTTGCAGATGGAATAATTCAAGCATATGAAGGTAAAATTACCCAACCTATAAATTTAGGTAGTGGAACTGGTGTAACAATTAAAGAACTTGCAGAAACTCTTGTAGAAATATACGAAGAAATGTATGGTAAAAAAGTTGAAATTAATTGGGA
>Ga0222712_10001725_pt1 | contig 26379 bp, 28 predicted proteins | sample C33_657DmetaG_FD_165043 | JGI IMG/M metagenome (GOLD analysis project Ga0222712, IMG submission 165043) | Estuarine water microbial communities from San Francisco Bay, California, United States - C33_657D | ecosystem: Environmental > Aquatic > Marine > Unclassified | place: USA: California... | reverse complement strand
CAAATTGCTATGTTCCCCAATATGTTTGATGAAAGCATAAAACCTATCATTGATCAATACGCTTCAAAAAGTATTGGCTATAAATTATCAGGTGCTGGTGGTGGTGGCTATTTAATATTGATAGCTGAAAAAGAGATTGAAAACGCCATTCAAATTAAGATTAGACGTAAAAACCTAATGTAAGGGCCTAATAATTCCCTTTTCAAAACCCCTCCAAATTGCCCATTTTAGGGCAAAAAAGCCTAAAATCACTAAAAAAAGACCAACAAATGGCAAATAATTGCCAAAATCAATAAAATTGGTTGTACTTTTATATTAGTTGCATAACTAACTATATGTCAAACAACCAATTCAAAAGAGGAGAGCTTTACAGTGTCGTAAATGGCATGGCTACTACCGCTGTCGCAAGACGATTACAAAAGAATTTTAGAAACGCAGGACTTGATATTACTATTGAGCAGTGGTCCATACTTTATCATTTATGGAAAGAAGATGGATTAAGTCAACTCGAATTAGGCAATAGAACTTTTAGAGATAAAGCAAGTACTACCCGACTCATTGATAATTTAGAAAAACAAGAATTAGTAGTGCGTGTAGCAAGCAAAGAAGATAGAAGAATAAATTTAGTCTACTTAACAGATATTGCTAAACCCTTACAACAAATTACATACGAGTTAGCGAATCAAACAATGAATGAGGCATTACTAGATATTTCAAAAGAAGAGATTGATATAGTGAAAAATGTTTTTCAAAGAGTGTATGATAATTTAATCAACAAAGATTTACTCTAAAAGATTGACACTAAAAGATTAAGTGAAAAAGAAAAATTCAAAATAAATTAACAAAGAACTTTAAAATAAATTTTATGGAAGCAACTAAAACAGTAATTAAAGGAGGAGAATGGATCATCAAAGAAGTAAAAGCCGATGATATTTATATTCCCGAGCAATTTAATGAAGAACAAAAGATGGTGCTTGATATGTGTAATCAATTTGTAGAAACAGAAGTATTACCCGTAATGGATAGAGTAGATAAATTAGAGCCAGGCTTAATGCCTAACCTACTTGAAAAAGCAGGCCACCAGGGCTTATTAGGTATTACCGTGCCTGAAGCCTATGGCGGATCTGGTAAAGATTTTGTGACCTCTGTTATTGTTGCAGAATATTTAGGCGGTGGTTATTCTTTCTCTGTTGCTAACGCTGCACATGCAGGTATTGGAACCTTACCCATTTTATATTTTGGTACAGAAGCGCAGAAACAAAAATATGTAACTAAGCTAGCTACCGGAGAATACAAAGGTTCTTATGGTTTAACTGAACCGAATAGCGGTTCCGACGCCTTAAGTGCAAAGACAACAGCTACATTAACTGCCGATGGAAAACATTATCTTATCAATGGACAAAAATGTTGGATTACCAATGGTGGATTTGCCGATGTATATACTGTGTTTGCTAAAATAGATGGAGAACAGTTTACCGCATTCATTATTGAAAGAGGCACGGAAGGATTTACACAAGGACCAGAAGAACATAAGATGGGTATTAAGGGATCTTCTACTGTGCAATTGTATTTTCAAGATTGTAAAGTACCCGTTGAAAATATCTTAGGGGAAATTGGCAAAGGACATATCATTGCTTTTAATATTTTAAATATTGGAAGGTTGAAATTAGGCGCTGCCACTATTGGTGGTGCTAGAAGAGCATTAACGCAAACTGTTCAGTATGCAAAAACAAGAGAGCAGTTTAAATTACCTATTGTAAAGTTTGGCGCCATTCGTCATAAGTTAGCTGAAATGGCTATTCGTTTATGGGTAGGCGAAAGTGCACTATATAGAGTATCTAATAATATAGATGAGCAAGAACAATTATTACTTGCTGCTGGTAAAACTTTATCAGAATCACTTTTAGGCGCTGCGGAAGAATATGCTATTGAGTGTGCTATTTTAAAAGTGTTTGGTTCTGAGGTTTTAGATTATGTAGTAGATGAAGGTGTTCAAGTTCATGGAGGAAATGGTTATAGCGATGAATATGCTATTTCAAAAGCTTATAGAGATAGTCGTATAAATAGAATTTACGAAGGAACCAATGAAATCAATAGACTCTTAACAGTGGACATGGTTTTAAAACGTGCCATGAAAGGTAAATTAGATTTAATGGGCCCTGCCATGGAAGTACAAAAAGAATTAATGAGTGTACCCGATTTTAGTGGTGCAGAAGATGGACCATTTGCTAAAGAAAAACAAGCCATTGCTAATTTTAAGAAATGTATTTTAATGGTGGCAGGTGCAGCAGTACAAAAATTAATGATGACACTGAATAAAGAGCAAGAGATACTTATGAATATTGCCGATATGTCTATTATTACTTTTCATGCAGAGTCGGCTTTATTAAGAGTAGAAAAATTAGTAGCTATGCATGGTGAAGCTGCTGTTGCAGTGCAAGCCGATATTGCCCGCACTTATATTTATGATGCAGCCGATGCTATTAATAAAGCAGGTAAAGATGCACTAAATAGTTTTGCAGAAGGAGATGAACTACGCATGATGAATATTGGTCTTAAGCGATTCACTAAAGTAGATTCATTTAATAGCAAAGAAGCCCGCAGAAGAATATGCGCGCAATTAGTAGCAGATGATGGATATAAATTATAATAGTAAAAATTATTATTAAGCCTTCGTTGTTTTGTAACCTAATTTCTCTGGTGTAATTGGTAAGTCTCTCACCCTTTTACCAGTGGCGTTATATACTGCATTGGCAACCGCTGCTGCAAATCCAATTAAGGCTATCTCCCCTATTCCTTTAGCACCAATCTCATTCATATTCACATCGGGTTTGTTCACAAACCAAACATCGGTGGGAGGAATTTGAGAATGTAAAGGCACATGATAAGCACCAAAACTTGCATTGGTAATTTGACCGCTTGCATGATCGAATTCAACTTTTTCAGTAAGCGCCATACCAATACCTCCTACTACACCACCTATCATTTGGCTTCTAGCAGTTTTAGGACTAATAATTTTACCAGCATCTCCTGTAGTCACTACATTTAATATTTTAATAGAACCATTGGTAGGGTTCACTGCAAGTTTTACATAATGAGAGGAAAAAGAATTACTCGTAAATTTTAATTGAGCTGCTGTTTTACCATTAGAGGCAATCGTTAAATCTATTTTTTCTTGATTGGCTAATTTTAATAAAGCAGTAATATCAATTTTAGTATTGGCATTCGTTTTAGAAAGAACCATTTCATTTTTTACTTCCATGGCATCTGCTGTACTACCAGCAAATGCAGGTGCAAATTGAATGGCCATTTCTTTTAATTTTTGTTGCAAGGTTTTACAAGCTAAATCAACGGCAGAGCCCACTGTAGAAGTAGTACCAGAGCCACCTTGAGAAGGACCCGGAGGTAAATCAGAATCGCCTAATTTGAATTTAATTTTTTGAATAGGCATTTGCATGGCATCGGAGGCTATAATAGACATACTTGTCATCGTACCCGGACCCATATCACTCACCGCACATTCTAATAATAATTTACCATCATTACTTAATACAATTCTTACCGAGGCAGCTCCTTTACCTGCACCAAATACACCCACCGACATGCCATATCCAATTAACATGCCGTTTTCTTTTAAGCTACCCGGAACTGTAGGACGGTTTTTCCATCCAATTTTTTCCATGCCATAAGCATAACAGTCTTTAATATTAATATCAGAGAAGGGTAATTTATTTTCTGGATTAACCGCCGTAAAGTTTTTAATTCTTAACTGAATGGGGTCCATTTTTAATTTATAAGAAAGCTCATCAATAGCACTTTCTAATGCAAAGCAACCTGTTGCTTCACCCGGACCACGCATCCAAATTGGTGTACTTACATCAAGTGGTAGTATGCTGTATTTAGTATCTACATTTTCACATGCATATAAAAATTTAGAAACGTCTACAATACCTTCTCTAAAATCTTCATATTTTGAAGTATTACTAATCGCTTCATGGCTAATGCCTATAAAATTTCCAGCAGCATCAGCTCCAATACCTACTTTCTGCCAAGACTGCGGACGGTAACCCACCATGGTAAACATTTGAGGGCGGGTAAGTACTAATTTTACTGGTCTATTTATTTTTTTAGCAGCTATACAGGCAGCTGCCACATGTGGCCAACTTCTTAAACCACTTCCAAAACCACCTCCTACATTTTCTGCAATCACTCTTACATTTTTATCAACCAAGCCAAAGGTTCTAGCCACTGTGGACTGTGTACTCTTAGGACCCTGTGTTTTATCGTACAAAGTAATTTTATCCTCCCCTTCCCAATAAGCAATGGTGGCGAATAGCTCCATGGCATTATGCACTTCAATAGGAATATTATATTCTCCTTCTACAAAAAATGGTTGTTCTTTAAATTTTTTCTCAACGCCTCTTTTATAATTAATAGGCGATTTTAAATTAGCAACATCTAATCTTGCTTTATCAAAATTGGTTTCAAACTTTTCAATTTCATATTCTGCTTTTACAAATCGAACAGCTGCATTGGCATTTTCAAAACTATCAGCCACAATTAAAGCAATGGGTTGGCCGAAGAAACGAACTTTATTATCATATAAAACTTTATACCCTCTCCACTCTGAAACATTCTTAGGTCTCTCTGCTGCAACAGGGTTATATCCAGGCACAGCTGGGCAATTGGCATAATATATAATGTCTAATATACCTGGCATAGTTAATGCCTTAGAGGTATCTAAGTTTTTAATGCTTCCTTTGGCAATGGTACTGGTTACAAAAACTGCATAAGCCATATTAGGCAGGCTATGTTCTGCTGTATATTTTGCTTTACCGTTTACTTTGTCGGCACCATCTACGCGCTCATCTTCGAAAAGTATTGTATTATTGATTGATTTCATAATGTTGAATTAAAACAATTAAATTTTAACACCCGTTTTAGCTACTTCTTCAATAGCATCTACAATGTTTTGATAAGCACCGCATCTGCAGATATTAGTATCCATATAAGTTTGAATACTTTTTCTAGTTTTTGCATTGCCTTCTCTAACACAAGCTACAGCCGACATAATTTGTCCACTTGTGCAATAGCCACATTGAAAAGCATCGTTCTTTAAGAAGGCTGCCTGCATGGGGTGTAGCTTCTCCCCATCACTTAAACCTTCAATGGTAGTAATTTTATTATTCTGATTATTCAATGCTAATTGAATACAAGACTTTGTTCTTTTACCATTAATATGAATGGTACATGCACCGCACTGTCCCATCTCGCAACCTTTCTTGGTACCGGTATAGGCTAAGTCTTCTCTTAATAAATTAAGTAGGGTTGTTCTTGCATCAATTTCAAGATTCATTAATTTACCATTAATAGTAATAGCTAATTTTTCTTTAGCAATGGGCGTAGGTATTACCGATTCCACAGCAAAAGCTTTTACTAAACTAGAGGGCGTTAAATATAATGCCGCAATGGATGCCGATTTTTTTAAAAAGCCCCTTCTGCCATCATGCGAAGTACAGGGTTTCATAAGCGTAGGTTTGATGTAATTTACTAACGAAATTTTAAACAATCTTCACATTACGAGAAAAACTTTCTTCCAAAGAAATTAAGGTTTCAGTTCGCTCAATGCCTTTAATTTTTTGCAGTTCATCATGTAAGACAAAACGAAGTTGTTGAATGTCTTTGCAAACAATTTCAACAAACATGCTATAATTACCTGTGGTATAATTCACACGCACTACTTGAGGAATATTTTTCAAGGCCAGGGCCACGGTATCATACATTGAACTTTTTTCCAAGTAAATACCAATAAAGGCAATGATATCATAGCCCAACACTTTTAAATCAACAGCTAAACGCTTGCCTTTCACAATGCCTAGCTCCTCTAGCTTTTTAATACGCACGTGAATGGTACCTCCCGATACAAAAAACTGCTTGCCTAAATCTGCATAGGAAACTTCAGCATCTTGCATCATAGCTTGAATAATTTGCAAATCCAGCTTGTCAAGGCTTTTGTCAATGTTCAATTTAGGATTCATTTTAGGCTCCATATTTATATAGTTTTAAATAATATTGCAATTTATTGATATTTTTCTATATTTTAAACAAATTGATTAAAATATTTGCAAGATATAGGCATTTACTTTAGTTTTGATTTATCAAATGAGAGAAAAGATTAGATAAACCACTCAAATGATGAGTTCTTAAATACTGTGGGGTGATGAAATTTTGGCAAACATGCCTCCTCGTCTCGGAGGTGAGGATAACGGGATAAACGAAACATAGAGCCGTCTAGCAATAGGCGACCAGGGTAGACCACTCAACTTTGTGTTTTAGCTAACTGCCTCATGGAGGTTCGATCCCTCCCCCTACAGCCACTAAAAGCCTTCTCGAATTATCGGGAAGGCTTTTTTATTAATAGTAATTCATTTTTACAAGTCCCATCCCTTTCTATACTCTGTTTAAAAAGTAGATAAAATATCTTACCTTTTAATCATCATTTATAAACAATCATTTTATGAACAGAAGAAAATTTATAGAAAATAGCGCTGCTAGTTTAGCTGCAGTAGGTATTTTTTCACAGATACCGAACTCTTTATTTGCAATGCCTAATTACAAGGGCATCAAGATACCTATTGGCTATCAGTCTTATGTACTTCGCGATGAAATTAATAAAGATATTGTAGGCACTTTAAAAAAAACATTTGAGATGGGATATGAGCATGTTGAAATGTGCTCACCCTTTGGCTATGCACCAGATACTTTTGGTGCGCTTGCAAAGTACAGTGGCAAAGAATTGAAAAATATTATAAATGATTCAGGCCTAAATTGTTATAGTGCACATTTTACATGGGAAGAATTAGAAAAGAATTTAGATGCTCGAATTGTATTTGCACATGATATGGGATTAAAGCATATGGTATGTTCTGGAGGATTGTATGGAAAAACAATGGATAGTTTAAAAAAACAATGTGAGACCTTAAATAAAATGGGCGAAAAAATTACTCGAGCTGGTTTAGTAGCAGGTTATCATAATCACAATGGAGAATTTGAGCAGAAAAAAGATGGCAGACCTGATTATGATATTATTTTAGAGCAACTAGATCCTAGCTATATTAAAATGCAATTTCAGGTAGCCGCTGTGCAGTTGGGTTACCAGGCTACAGATTATTTCCGAAAATTTCCAGGTCGTTTTATTTCAGCGCACCTTTCAGATTATGCTGTAGACAATCACAATAAACAAATTGTATTAGGTGAAAAAGGATTAGTGGATTGGAAAGACTTTTTTGAAGCAGCTAAAATAGGTGGTTTGAAATGGGTGTACGTGGAGATGGAATCTGACCCAGGTACTTTAGAAGGAAGTGCGAAATATTTGAAAACGCTTTAGAAATTATATACTAACCAAAGTAATTTAATTATTTTATTGATAATGACGTAATGAATCGAAAAAACATTGCCCCCGTTTATTTTTTATTATTTCTTCTAGTATTATTTATAAGTAATACTAATGCAGGTATTGCCCAAACAAAAAAAGACGTAAGTCAATGGAAGCAACTTTTTAATGGTAAAGACTTGTCAGGTTGGAAACATGTAGGAGGTGGCAGTAGATATGTGGAAGAAGGTTTATTAGCCAGTAAGGGTGGCATGGGTTTATTATATTGGGATGGTGGTAAATTTGGCAACTGTGTTATTAGAGTCGTTTACAAAATGCAAAATTTTAATAGCAATGCAGGTGTATTTATAAGAGTACCTATTGAACCTAAGGAAGAATGGATGCCCGTTTATTATGGTTATGAAGTACAAATTGATAATCATCCAGAAACTTCTAATGAAGATGAATACCATATTTCAGGAACCTTATATGCATTTACCAAGCCTTTGGCAAAGCCCGGAAAGCCAGGCCCTCAGTGGAATACAATGGAAATTACTTTAGACGGCCCACGTACTATTGTATATTTAAATGGAGAAAAAGTAACCGACTATAGCGAGGGTCAACCGGTACCAGAACGTAAATTTAGTTTTGAGCCTTATCCAGGTATTCGACCTAATGAAGGATATATAGGATTACAAAATCATGGAGATGAAGATATAGTATACTTTAAAGAAGTAGCAGTAAAACCACTTATAAAAAAAGATAGAAAATAAAATTTTTCAAAAATTAAAAACAGATAATAATTTTTTTCTAGAAACTAATTATAATTAATTCAAGCATGAAAAAAAATAAATTAAGTCGTGCCGACTTTATTAAAACAGCAGCCATAGCAACCGCTGGTTTTTATATTGTACCAAGAAGTGTACTTGGCGGTGTAGGTTATGTAGCACCTAGTGATAAACTAAACATTGCAGCCATTGGTTGTGGTGGAGAAGGCGACAACGATATTCAACATTTAGCCAATACGCCTAATAAAAATACCAATATTGCTTTTTTATGTGATGTAGATGAAAGACCTGCCGCTTCTAAAAGAAAACAATTTCCTAAAGCAAAGTTTTATAAGGACTGGAGAGAAATGTTTGATAAAGAAAGTAAAAACTTTGATGCAGTGACTGTTGCCATACCCGATCATAACCATGCTCTAGTGGGTTTAAGTGCGATGCAGTTAAAAAAACATTTGTATTTACAAAAGCCGTTAACCCATGATATTTATGAAGCCAGAATATTAACGCAAGCAGCAGATAAATACAAGGTAGTCACGCAAATGGGCGACCAGGGCGCTTCTTGCGATGGTATGCGTACCATGCGCGAATGGTTTGAAGCAGGATTAATTGGTGATATTGAAAAAGTATATTGTTGGACCGACCGACCCGTTTGGCCTCAAGGTATGTCTTGGCCAAAGTCCACCACTCCTATTCCTAAAGAATTAAACTGGGATTTATGGTTGGGCACTGCACAAAAAACAAATTATATAGAAAACCTAGTTCCTTTTAACTGGAGAGGTTGGTGGGAATTTGGAACAGGCGCCTTAGGTGATATGGGTTGTCATATTATTGGTCCTCCCTTTAAATTATTAGAATTAGGTTATCCAACAGAAATTTCAGGAAGTGCAAGTACAGTGTATAATGGTATTTTTAAAGAAGCTGTGAATCCTGAGAGTGGCCCTGTATCAAGTTCATTAAAATTTAAGTTCAAACAAAAAAATGGCAAGGACTTAGATTTATTTTGGATGGATGGAGGCATTACACCAGAGCGTGTAAATGAATTAGACCCCGATTTAAATTTTAATGATGCATTAGGAGACTTCCCAGGTGAAAACGATTTTGAAGGCGCTACTTTATTTATAGGTACTAAAGGAAAAGTAGCCTGTGGTTGGGGTGGCAGTCATCCAAGATTATTACCGCTTAGTTTAAATAAGGATATTAATATTCCTAAAAAATACGCAAGAGTTAAGGGTGATATGGATGGACATTGGTGGCAATGGGTAGATGCAAGTATTGCAGGTTATGGCAATATGGAAGTAGACTCTCCTTTTGTGGGCTATGCAGGGCCTTTAACTGAAACCGTTTTATTAGGAAATTTATTATTACGCAGTTTTAATATTCGTGAAAAAATAAAAAGAGTAGACCCAGTGTATGGCAGTATGGAAGGTTATAAATTTTCTGGAAGGTACAAGGCTTTGAAATGGGATGGAGATAATATGAGAGTTACCAATTTTGAAGCAGCGAATCAATTTATTAAAAGAGAATACAGAAAAGGTTGGGGTGAATTGAAATTATAATTAGAATATTTTCTAAAATGTTCTGAACTCTAAGCGCTAATGTAGTATTGACTCTTAGCCTATTTTCAAATTTATATTTTATATTGATAGTTTATATTAACAGCGTATTTTTACGCTGTTAATGCGTTTACTATTTTTTTATTTTAACGTTTACAATCTTATAATAAAGTAGGATTAAAAAACAATATCATGAAAAATATTAAATTAGTTACAAAGTTCTTCTCCATTGTCTTAATTATGTTTTTGGTCGCTTGCACAAAATCAAATGATTCACCAATTATTGTTGCTAATAATAAAGATATAGCAAATGAAATGGCCACAGTTGAATCCTTTATTTCGCTTAATGAAGCCATAACGAAGTTTGACCCGTTATATTTACAAGTAATTTATAAAGACAAACGAAGTTTGCTAGAGATTCAAAAACAAAGTACCAGCTTAATTACAGAGATTAATAAAAACCCCAATGATTTAGCTGCGCAAAAAGAATTGGCTGATTTTTATCATTTTAAATCGTTCTCTGAACTACAAAAAGTATCTGAACTAATAAGTAGCAGTGCTGATCAATTTAGATCTAAATATTCTAGTCTAAACAAATTACAGAAACTAGATCAAAATAAAATAATTAGCGATGCAAGAAAGCTATTTATAAAAAATAAAATGGAATTATTAGAAAAAGCAAATCAAAAAAGAGCAACCGGCATGTGGAATGATATGGTTGATGGTATTTTAAGAGACTGGGAATACTGGAGATTAGTTCAAAATGAGGAATTAGGAGATGAAGATGGCGGCGAAACAGCAGAATGCACTGATGCTTGTTGTTTTGAATATAAAGCATGTTTAACAAGAGCAGCTTCTTCATATAGAATAAATTTTCTTGTCCTTGGGACTGCATTAGCAGGAGCAGGTGGAAGTATTGGAGCAGTGCTTGGCTCGCCTGTCCCAGTAATAGGAAATATAACCGTAGGCACATTAGGGGGTATTATTGGAGGAGTTACTGGTTTTATTTCAGCAGTAAATATTTATTTACTAGACCAACAGGCATGCGTATATACTTATAAAGCATGTATAATTCGTAAAAATGAAAATTAAAATTTATATGAAAAAAATACAATTACAATTAAAAACGATTGATAAAAAGAAGGCTCAATTACTATTATCATTTTCGATGGTATTTTCACTTATTATTCATTTTCATACAAAACAAAAATTAGAAAATGGCTATGAATTTTTCTTGTCTTTTTTATCAATACTTTTAAACGCTTCAGCTTTCATTTTTTTTATGCTTGTGGTCATTTCGCAAGAAGAAAGAAAGCCAAAAGACCCTTTTTATTTAATGAGGTATTTAGGTTATCTACTTTTATTCCTTTTAGCGATAGCACCATTTATATATTTATGGAGTATGCGAGATGTAATTATGCATCTAAATTGGCAAAAACCATTTAGTATATAAGATTAAGATAGTTATAAGCATAGATTGGACTGGGAATACTTAGCCCAACCTATGCTTATTTAAAAAATATAAAATTGAAATTTATTATAATTGATCGTAGTATAAACCAGCAGCGCCTAGAATACCTGCATTCTCTAAATCAGATAATTCTATTTTTAAATTAGTAATGGAATGCCCATAAGCAAAAGTATTTATACGTGCCCACATGTTTTTTTCAAAATAAGCATAGGCATGTCTTACCGATCCTCCAAGTACAATAAAGGAAGCATCATAAGTATACATGATTGTCTTTATCGCATTACCTAAATGCGTACCCATTTCTGCATAATATTGCTGCGCTTGCTTGTCTCCTGCTTTAGCTCGTTCAAATACTTCTTCCCCTTTTAAATTATAGATATGAGAAAAGTATTGGCCACTTGCATAGTATTCATAGTTATGCTCTAAGTAGTCTACCATGCCAAACTCACCTGCCCCACAATTAGGACCAGCAAATAAATGTTTATTGACAATAGCGCCTGCTCCTAAACCTGTTCCAATAGAAAGCCCTATCATATCTGACTTACCCCTGCCCTTGCCAAAATGTAGTTCACCTAAGGCAAAACAGTTAGCATCGTTGTTTACATAAATAGGGAGCTTATACTTTTTTTCTAAAATTTCTTTCAAGGGTACTTCTTTCCAAGAAGGTATATGTTGCACATCATATACAATACCTTTTGCTAAGTCTACCACACTTGGAACACCAATACCTATGGCAACTACTTCTTTATCTAAAAGCGAATCAATTAATAAATAAAAATCGGCCAATACCTCATCTACTGTGCCTTCGCTTTTAATACGTTTACTTTGAATATTCTGTATACTACCTTGTTGCACAATACCTGCTCGAATATTGGTAGCCCCTAAATCAATACCTATAACTTTTGTTTCACTCATAAAATAATTTATGCAATACTGCCGTCTTTCTTTTTAAATAAAGAAATGGTTTTATTGGTAATAATAGGTTTAGCCCAAAAACCAATGCTAAATATAAACCCCAGTGTTAAAAATAAAAAGCACATGCCTAAACGTAAACCAATATTATCTCCAAGCCATCCAATTATTAAAGGTGCAATGGCTCCTCCAATTATACCTGTAACCATAATACCCGAAAACGAGCCATGGTGTTCACTTACAGAGTTTAAAGCTAAAGAAAAAATAATGGGATATAGAACTGAAGCAAAAAATCCCACCATGGGAAAGGCTATTAAGGCCATGGAAGAAGTTCCAAATAATGCAATTGCTAAACTTACAATAGCAAGACCTGTAAATGTAATAAGTACAATACGGCTATCCATAATTTTTAAAAGAAGTAAACCTAATATACCGCCAGCTGTCATCAAGCCCCAAAAATAAGCTACGGTTTCAGCGCCTATTTTTTGCGGATCCAACCCATGGTAGCTTAGTAAAAATTGTGAAATCCAATTCGCTACACCTTGTTCAGATCCTATATAACAAATCATAGCAATGAAATATAATATTACTTGCTTATTCTTAAGAAGAGTTATATGTGTAGCCAAGGCACCAGCCTTTTCATCTTCTTTTAATTCTACTGCCGGAAATTTAGAGGCCGCAATAACTACTATCATGAAAAAACAAATTACCACAAATAAAAAGTAAAGTGAAATCCAAGGTAATTCAGGCGGTACTAATGTATATAGATAAGTAAGTAGTCCATTTTCTTTGGTGTCATGTCCCATAGCAAATATCAATTTAGAATACACTAAGGGGCTTACAAAAGAAGCAAAACCAAATATAAGTTGAGCTAGTACTGAATAAAATGCAAAATTTTCTTCACCACCTGAAGTGCGCAGTAATGGATTAATAACTACTTGCAACATAGCCATACCACATCCTATTATAAATAAAGAACCAACTGCCGATAAATAATTAGGGAATAAGGCTAAAATTAGCGAGCCTATAAAAGCCACTACAAAAGCAGCAATCATTACTTTTTTCTCCTTGTACTTTTCTATCATCATTCCAGAAGGAATAGACATAACACCATAAGCAATAAAAAAAGCAAAAGGTAATAAAGCCACCAAGGTTAGACTTAAACTAAAGCCTTTGATTAAATCAGGGATTAAAGGCCCCATAATATTGGTCAAAAAAGAAATAACAAAGAAAGTGAGCATGATAAGAAAAACAATATAGGGGCTTCTTTTCATAATTAATTTTTACTTTGTTTGAAAAGCCTCTGCTGAAAGGTTTGTGCTTATTACTTCTCCAGCTTTAATGCTTAACCATTCACCATTTTGAATTGCTTTATCGGGCTCGTTAGTATATTTAGAAGTCCAAGGCTCTAATGCTACGGTGTAACATTTACCCCACCAAGGAAAATCTTGACTTGCATTTCTTTCCTGCCATAACCATAAACATTTAAATAGACTCGCATCCCAATTTACCTTAAACCCAACTTTTTGTTGAGCATTGGTAATGGTATAATGTGCTTTATTAGTAGCGCTATCGAAATTGCTTAAAAAAGAAAGGTCATGGTAAGCAGGCGCCGATGTATCTGGAATCACAGATGCATCAAATGCTTTGCCAGTAGGGTCTTCGGCTTGAGGCCAATTATAAGTTTTACCAGCTTTATATTTTCTTGGCGCAACAATATCATCATGCACTTCCATGGTTTTCGCATTGGTATCAATGCTAGCCCCCTCATTTAAAAATGGAAGGCCGAAGGCAATATGATGTCCCCACATAATATCTAATTGGGTTCCGCTTTCATTAGTAAGTTGTTCTGTAATTTTTAATTGAGCAGAATTTTTCTCTAAGCTCAAGGTTTTTTCTATTAACAAAGGCATTCTTAAAGGCCTTGTCCAAAATTTTACAGCTACTTCCTCTGCAGTATTTTTTACTATAGCATATTTCCAAGGAATTAATGAAACCTCACCATGCAAACCTAATGAAGCACCTCTATAATTAAAAGAAGGGCTATTAGGCAGTATTTCCTGCCAACCGCCGTAATAATAATCTTCCGACTGATTATGCGTATCGCGCATTTGTGAAAATACTTGCGTAGGGTTTTGTATGCCTTTATCTAATCTTAATAAAAAATCGAGGTCTAAGGGCTTGTATTTAAATTCAAAAATATCTGAACCGCGATCGGCTAAAATACCTATGCGTAAAAAAGCATTTTCTAAATACACCACTTTCATGCCTTTTAAACTCCAGTCGTCGGTTACGCTACAATCCTGATTTGATTTTTTAGTTTGCATTTCTTATCATTTTACTTTGGTAACCAAGCTAAACAAACAGGCGAATCTATATTATCGACTGTCTTATGAAAGCTAAGCGTTCCGTTGTATGAATTTACGTTAAATATGCTTATTGTATCTGAATCTTGATGAGCTACTAATAGCCATTTACCTGTGGCATCTAAAGTAAAATCCCTAGGCGTGCGGCCCTCTGTTGGATAAGAAGCAATATAGCTTAGGCTTTCAGCAATTGGGTCAAATGCAAATAAACGAATAGTGTTATCTGATCTCATGGAAGTATAAATAAACTTTCCGTCTTTAGATACTCTTATGGCGGCTGCGCCTAAGTCAGTGTCTAAATTAACTGGCTTTGTTTCTGTCTCATCGAAACTTCCCTTTATCTCATATTCATTTCTTTCAGCACTATATTTTATAATAGTAGCTGAACCTGTTAATTCATTAATAATAAAACCATAAGAATAGTTTTCATCGAAACAAATATGACGAGGGCCAGATCCTGCTGGTAAAAGAATTATTTGCTGCTCAATAGCATTAAAGCTGTCATTATTTATTTCAAGGTTATATACTTTAACATGATCTAGTCCTAAATCGCAGACTAATAATTTATTCGACATTTTATCAAAACAAGCACAATGTGCATGGGCTTGAGTTTGTCTTGTTGGATGCTGGCTACTTCCCTTATGGTATACATTAAGTGATTCATGAATATTTAGATTAGCAGTAGCCTCAAAATTAATATTATGTATAACCAAATTACCTGTTTCATAACAAGCAGTTGCAGTATAGCTTTCGCCATCTTTGTTTTCAAAATAATGTATATGACATGGGCAGCCACCTTCAATAGTTTTGGTATCTATTAAACTAAGTGCATAATTATCATTAATGGTATAAGTATGTATTACTGGTTTTTTAGAAGCAAGGATTTCTGAAACTGAAAATAAATACTTAGAAGATGTATTTTCCAGTTCATTCTTACTATGCATTATACTAGTAATAGATAGATAACTCGGGTTCACCTGAAATTGATTATTTATTAAATTCAATTCACCCTTCTGCGCATCAAATTCGTAGCATGAAATGCCTTTACCATGGCCACCGAAACCTCCGGCTACTATTTCAGTATAAGTGCCAACATATAAGATATCTGTTTGTCTTGAACTATTCATGATTTATCTATGTAGTAGTAGTAGTAGTATTAGTGGTAGTATTAGTGGTATTGTTATTTTTTCTCTATTATATAAGAAGCCATATAAGCTGCTTGTAATTTTTCTAAGACTAATGCAGGTTCTGTATCATGTAATAAATAAGCATGAATAGTTTCACCTAAAAAGGTTTGAAACTTAGGCCAGCCTTGATACCTAGGCCTTACATAAGCATTGGTTAAACTAGGCATTGTGCTTGCAAAAAAATTATTTGTTATGGCATTGGCCTGCTTGTTCTCCCAGGCCGTCTTATTACCAGGTTGCCCTTGGGCATTTACATAAATAGTGGATTGTACATCGTCACTACATATCCATGCAGCATAATTAGCAGCTTCATGCACATTACTGCAAGAACTAGTTATAGCAATGCCCGCACCACCTAGTACTGCATTATTTATTTCAGGTGCAGTATGATATTTTAAAATATTTTTTCTAAACCCTTTTCTTGAATAATTGGTATAACAAAAAGCGAGTGGGCTATAAGCAATATCATTCTGTTCAGCCATATAATCATATAATGCAATCGGATTCCAGTCCAAAGCCTTGGGATGAAATGCATCACGCATAGAACGGAGCATTGTTAATGCTTTTAATCCTATTGAAGGTTCAACTAAAAATTTATTATTAAGCGTTTCATTATTTAGCGTTTCGTTATTTTCTTGAATGGGTGATCCCATTTGAGCAGTAAGGCTTAAAAAACTACATAAACAATCGGTGGGACATAGAGCCATGCCAATATATAATTTTTTTGCAGCCAACTTTTGAGCTAAAATAAAAACTTCCTCCCAGCTAGCAGGTAAACTTTCATTACCTATTAAGTCAGTTCTATAGCTTGCACATTGCATTGCAGCATCAATAGGTAAAGCCCATTGTTTATTATGATAATTATATGATTTAAAACTAGGACCTGCAGAACTAATTTTAAGAGCGTTCAAAATATTTGAATCCAGTAAATCATTTAAAGGCAGTAAGCATTGAGATGCCTCCGCCACACCTACATGTGGGTGATCCATTATAATTAAATCAAATTGTTTTGAAAGCTCCTCTAAGGACTGGTCTCCGAAATTAGTAAGGGATCTTTTTTGCCATTCTACCTGAATGCCTTTCTCTTTGAAATACAGCTCAGAGGCGGCTATCAGGGGATCATATCCTCTTGCGTGATCCCAAGTTATGCCTTTTAATTTAATCATGAATGAGCGCTTTATTTCTTTTCTAAACTCTTATTGTAAAAGGCTTGTATTTTTTCTTGTCCCTCTTTAGATCTATAAAACTTACCTAAAAGAGCAGCCTCTTTAGCCTGCAAAGCGGGTGTAATGCCATTTGCTGCTTCCTGTGTTAATTGTTTAATTGCTAAAAGCCTATCGGGTAATTGAGCTGCAAATATTTGCGCAAATTCAGTGGCCTTCTCTATAAAGTTTTCTCTTGGGTATATATAATTAATTACACCTCGTGCTTGCATTTCTTCTGCAACAATAGTTCGGCCTGTCATCACAATTTCATTGGTTAAATTAATACCTAATTTTTTAGTGAGTCTTAAACTACCACCACCACCTGGAATTAGATTTAATAAAATTTCAGGAAGGCCCATCTTCGCTCCACTTGATGCCACAATCATATCACAGGCAAGTGCTATTTCAAAACCACCCCCAAAGGCATAACCATTAATGGCAGCTATGACTACTTTAGAATTGTTTTCAATGCCTCCATATAAAGAATGTCCTTTTAATTGAAAGGCGTCAAACTCTGCCTCTGTTTGCTGCGCATACTCTTTAATATCGGCGCCTGCCATAAAAGCCTTACCAGCACCGGTTATTACTACTACTCCTATTTCTTGGCTATCTGCCTTATCCACAAAATCTAATGCATGAATAATTTCATCCATCATTGCTGCGTTCATAGCATTTAATTGTTCGGGTCTATTAAACTTTAACCAAGCAATTTTATTATGTAACTCTAAAATAATATGTTCGTATTTCATTCTTTAAATTTCTTTATACATTTAATCTTTAGAACTAATTTTTTAATAGTCTTCTTGTATATAATCTCTTACTTATTTCGTTTTTAATTTTTCTACAGAAATAATTTTATCATTTAATAAATTTTCAATGGCCGCTTCATCATAACCAAGTTCTTTTAAAATTTCTGGGCCATGCTCTCCAATCATAGGAGAAGGTCTGGTAATAACGCCAGGCGTTTCACTCATTGTAAAAGGTATATTGGTCACTTTTAAATTACCTGCCTTGGGATGTTGAATATTTACAAAAGTATTATTATGTATTACTTGAGGGTCATTAGCCACCGCCGATTGATTATTCACTTGCGCCACCCATAAATCATAGCCTAACATTATAGTAAGCCACTCTTCAGTTGTTTTAGTAATAGTGACTGCTTGTATGCGGTAATAAATTTCATCTCTTTTATCGAATAGCACTTGCTTATCGTTATATACTAATAAACTAGGGTCGCCTAGGGCTTTCACTAGTATATCAAAGGGGTTCATGGCAATGGCTAAATAGCCATCCTTGGTTTTATATGTACCAAAGGGGGCTGGATTACCCGGGTGTCCAATACCCGATTCTGGTCTTTCAAACTGCACACCCAAATTTTGAATGGTGAAATAGTCTTGCATTTGAAATGCAATGGCAGAGGAAAGTAAATTGGTTTGTATTTCCTGACCTATACCTGTTTTTTCTCTAAAATAAAGTGCCGCTAAAATAGCATACACACAATTAAATGCATTTACCTGATCACATAATGCAGTGCCTAAAGCCACCGGACCATCCGATTTTTTTCCACTAGTCATAATTGCACCACTTACACTTTGTACAAGTAAGTCTTGGCCTGGTCTTGTTAAATAAGGACCATCACTACCCCAGCCCGATGCTGAACAATAAATAATTTTAGGATTTATTTTTTTTAAAGCTGCATATCCATAGCCTAATCTTTCCATCACGCCTGGTCTAAAATTCTCCACCACTATATCGGCCTGTTCAATTAATTGTAAAATAATTTTCTTGCCTTCTTCTTTTTTCATGTCAATGGCAATAGATCTTTTATTTCTATTCCATGCCATAAAACATGGCGACTCATCTTCTGCAATCCATTTATTAAAAAAGGTCATACCTCTATAAATATCGCCAGAACCATACCTTTCTATTTTAATTACATCTGCTCCTAAGTCGCCCAACATTTGTGTGGCGTAAGGGCCTTGTAATAGTTGCGAAAAATCAATCACTTTTAAACCTGCTAATGCCTGCTTCATTGTATGCTCAATTATTTTTAGTTATTCTGTATATCTAGTTATTCTGTATATCTTGGAACTGTACAAAGTCCACCATCTACTTTAATGTCTTCTCCTGTAATAAAACCCGATTCGTCAGATGCTAGGAAAACCGCTGTCATGGCTACTTCCATAGGAGTACCTAATCTATTCATAGCATGTTGTGCAGCACTTTTTTCTAAAAAAGCGGTACCTTCTGTCTCTGCTCTTTTTGCATTCATGGGTGTATTAATGGCCCCTGGTGAAATACTATTAAAACGCACATTGCTAGGACCAAACTGTCCTGCTAATTGATTGGTCATAGAAAGCATGGCACCTTTTGCACCCGCATAGGCTGTCCAGTTATGCCAACTACGAAAAGCTTGAGTAGATGAAATATTAATAACACTTCCCGATTTTTGTTTAATCATATGAGGAAGTGTTTGCTTAATAGTTCTGAACACGCTTTTTAAATTAATATTCATTAAGGTATCCCAATCGCTTTCAGGCATTTCCATAATATTACCTCCAATGGCTACTGCTGCATTATTCACTAGTATATCTATTTGTCCAAATGCTTTAATAGTTTGCTCAATTAAATTTTTTACATCCTCTGTATTTCCTACATCGGTTTTTACAGCTAAAGTTTTAGCGCCATTCGCAGCCAAGTGTTTTGCTTCTTGATTTAATTTAGCTTCATCAATATCACTTAATACCACCATTGCACCTTCCGAAGCAAAGGCAGTAGCTATGGAAAGTCCAATACCACCTGCAGCACCCGTAATAATGGCTACTTTATTTTTTAATCTCATGCAATTATTTTTTTTCGTTAACGGTGATCCAATAATTTTCAATCTCTTCCAAACTCTTGCCCTTGGTTTCAGGAATAATTTTAATGGATAAATATAAAGCCGGTGTTGTCACCAAAGCAAATAGCCAAAAAGTACCCGCAGGTGAAAGCTTTTCTAATAATAATGGCGTAAGCTGCCCTACCAGCGCGGTTCCTATCCAAAGTGAAAAAGTAGCTAATGCCATGGCCTGACCACGAATTTTAGCTGGAAATATTTCAGATAATAAAACCCAAATAACCGGGCCATAAGAAAATGCAAAGCAGGCAATGAAAAATAAAATAAAAGTAAGCAGTAAATAAGTGTTGTTAATATTAAAATAAAACAGGCCGCCCACAATTATTAAAGAAGATAAAATACCAATCACCCCTGCAATTAATAAAGGCCTACGACCTAATTGATCTATTTTCCAAATGGCAATTAAAGTAAATAAAACATTCACAAGGCCAATAATAACTTGACTGCCTAGGGCGTCGGCAATGGGAAGCCCCGCTTTTTCTAGAATACCAGGGCCATAATATATAATGGCATTAATGCCACTAATTTGAGTAAGAAAAGCAAGTGATATACCAATTAACATAGGTAGTCTAAAGCTTCCTTTAAATACAATACTTAATCCTCCACTCTCTCTAGCAAGGTTAGACTTAATATCATTCATTTCTTTTTGGGCCTCTTCATCATCTACAATTTTATGTAAAATAGTTAAGGCTTCTGTTTCTCTATTTTGAATAGTTAACCATCTTGGACTCTCCGGTACAATTTGTAATAGCAATAAAAATAAAATAGCAGGAATGGCAGAAGTGCCTAACATAATTCTCCAAACCTCTGAAACCATTATCTGGTATACATTTCCGGTGCTTTGCGCAAAAGTTTCAGATTGAGAAAGCTTTAATAAATAGGCATTGCTAAAATAAGAACAAAGTATTCCAATGGTAATAGCAAATTGATAAAGTGCCACTAGCCTACCTCTTTTATGTGCTGGAGAAAGTTCTGAAATATATAAAGGAGATACCATGGAAGCCACTCCAATACCTAGGCCACCAATAAAACGGTATAAAACTAAATCGTTAAAACCTATGGCGAAAGTGCAACCAATGGCCGATACACCAAAAAATAAAGCCGATAAAATAAGTACTTTTTTACGGCCATATTTATCGCTTAAAACACCCGCCATGGCAACTCCACTAATACATCCCACCAAAGCAGAGCTTACATACCAACCTGTGCTTATAGCATCTAAATGAAATTGTGCTGACACAAAATTGATGGTGCCGGAAATAACGGCGGTATCATAGCCAAATAAAAAGCCCCCCAAGGAAGCAATGATGGCCAAAGTATTTATGTAATTTTTTTTAGAGGATGCCATTGTTGTAATTGTGGTTTATAATTAGCTAAAAGCAAGGAAATTCGTATCTCTAATATACGATTTTATGATGAGACTCAAAAAGCCCAATATATTGACTGGCTAAGCTTTATCTTTGCTCCATGGGCCAGAAAAAACTCATCAAATTTGCAGCCATTAAGCAGTACGAGAATGTGCTGGAATACCCACAGGGTATGCCCGGGAAATGGAATGCCTATTTTGAAAAATTAAGCTTGGGCGACTACCCCATTTCATTGGATTCACTTGAAATTAGCACCAGTACAAGTCCGAAAAACAACACCCCTATTAAGCCCCTAATATTAGAACTTGCTTGTGGGCGTGGAGAGTATGCGGTGGGTTTGGCGCGACTGTTTCCAGCACAAAATTTTTTAGGCCTTGATATAAAAGGTAATAGAATATGGAAAGGCGCCAGTACCGCCAATAAAGAGGCCATCAAAAATGTAGGCTTTGTTAGAACGCAGATAGAGCAAAGCATTCAGTATTTTGCCAAAGAAGAAGTTTCTGAAATTTGGATTACTTTTCCTGATCCTCAATTAAGATTATCTAAAGCTAAAAAGCGTTTAACCCATCCACAGTTTTTAAGACTATACCAGCAATTTCTAAAACCAGGAGGAATAGTACATTTAAAAACAGATAGCCCTAATTTATACTTATTTACAAAAACTGTGATTGAACTATACGGCCTTACATTAATTACCGCTACCGATGATGTATATGGAACTGCATTTATGCAATCGGATAAATGGGATGAGCGCTGTGCAATTAAAACTTATTATGAGGGATTAAATATTGCTAGTAGTAATCGCATTCACTATATTCAATTTAAAATTGATAAAGTATTACCCATTGCAAAAGACGAAACCCTCAAAGAAATGATTGCTGCATTTGAAGTAACAGAAACTCATGATGCAAAAAGAGAAAGAGGCGTTAAAGCGAATGAAGATTAAATAAACGAAACTTAAAGTAACCGAAAGTTAAAGAAAACGAATATTAAAACAAGGGAAAAGTAAAACATGATTGAAGGCGTAGAATATTATATTGATGTAGATGGTAAATATGTGTTTACTGAATTATACCATAAGCAAAGAGGCTATTGCTGTGGCAATGCTTGCAGACACTGCCCTTATGCATATGAGGCCGTGCCTGAACCAGTAAGGTCAAGGCTAAAAGTTATAAAAGAATTAAGCGAAATTAAAAATCCTAATGCAATACACACCAAAGACTAAAGATTTTTTTCAAAATGTATTTGATGTAGTGCGTCTTATTCCCAAAGGTCGTGTTACTAGCTATGGAGCTATTGCAAAATATTTAGGAACAGGTGGCAGCTCACGTATGGTAGGCTGGGCTATGAATGCATCACATGGGGTGAAACCTAAAGTGCCCGCGCATAGAGTGGTGAATAGAAATGGAATGTTAAGTGGTAAGGCGCATTTTGCCACGCCTACAACTATGCAAGAACTACTTGCCAAAGAAAAAATAAAGGTGAAAAACGAAACCATTATAGATTTCGAAAAACATTTCTGGGACCCAATGATAGAATTAAGTATTATGAATTAACTTTAGGTGCAGTAAATACAAATGGTCAAAAAATGATTATTAACCCAAAAGAATCATTACTACTTATTAATAAATATTTTCCTAAAAATATATAGCTATGAAAAATATTATTGTAGAACCAAAAGGTGTTGACTTTGTAATTGGCCCTAGCAAAATGACTAAAAAAGATTTTCAAGAAATTAGCGCCTATATATCAAAACATAAGAGCGAGCATCTAAAATCAAGTACTAAAGCTAAAAAAATTTCCAAATCTAATAAAGGAAACTAACTATAATAAGGCGATATCATTAAATACACCAAGGGCCCAGTAACTGCTACATAAAACCATATAGGCCACATTCTTTTGGCTTTTCTTTTATGGTCTTCAAATTCTCCCGTTAAACCACGGTAAGCCGTGAATAATATAAAAGGTAAGCTAGTAGCTGCTAGAATAATATGGGTAAATAATAAAATAAAGTAGAAGGCTCTTAAATTACCCACTACTGCTTGTTCTGCAATGCTTACAATACCATCATGGTCGGTATCGCCGAACTTAGTCTCCCCTGCTAATAAATGATGTGCAATATAAGAGACTAAAAATAAAACCGACAATAAAAGTGCCGTTAGCATAATATTTTTATGCGCTGTATATTTTTTTTGCTTCACTGCCACAAGTGCTGCCACTAATAAAACAGCTACAGTAGCATTAATAATGGCGTTCGCTAAAGCAAATATATGTTTGTCAAAAGGTAGTTCAACTGTAATGGTAAACTTGCTTAAAAAGCTTACTGCGACTAGTACTACTACCGAAAATATTCCAATTAATAATTTCGCTTGTTTGTCGTTCTTTTGTAAAATAGGTTTCAACATATTTTATAAATTAATTCTTATTTAAAATAAATTTGATCATTCTCATTAACATAATTGCAAGAAATACTATTAGCCCTACTCTTATTTCTTGTTTATATTTTCTTGTAAACTCATTCCAAGTATACATTAGACTTAATTTTTCTTATTAAATTTAGTATTAAAATAGTAAACAAACCAACTTACTAGTAAGGCTATTATTAGCCACAGCCAGCTTAGGTCTATAATGTCTTGAAAGATTTTATTTTTCTTGGTCTTGTCTTTTTCTAGCATTAAATACCCTACATCCTTGGCAAGTTTTAATATGGAAGTAGAATCTAATCCATTATAGTAACCACGCACTTGCATTTTTTTATCAATTAAAATAAAGCGGCTGGTATGCACAAAATCGGGGCTAATGGGCTCTTCGCTGAATTGATCCACTTTTAATTCTTCATAAGCAAACTTATAAATTGAATCGCGATTACCTGTGAGTAGCCACCAGTTGTCGGCAATCACACCCGTCTTATTGGCATAGGCTCTTAATACAGGAACACTGTCTCTAAGAGGGTCTACACTAATGGACATAAAATGAACAATAGAAGTGTCTACCTTTTTGCGTACATCTCCTCCTCTAGAAAAAGATTGTTGTAGCTTACTCATATTATTAGTAAGCCTTGGGCAAATACTACCACAGCTGGTAAAAAATAAATCCAGAATAATTATTTTGCCTTGCTGGTCATATAAATTAACGGTATCGCCTAATTGATTCACCAATTGAATATTCTTAGTGGTATGCCAAATGCTATCCGATTTTTGTTTACCATCTACCACTTGCTCCATAACAGTGTCTAATAAATAATGGCGAGGCATAATAACGGCGGTATCGCTTGCCGATTTCAACCACAGATAACAAGCAACAGGTATTACCAGTGCAATTAATAAACCGTAAATGGATTTCTTAGACATCTTTACTATTTAAAAAACCACCTCTATGTTTGAGGTGGTTTTATTTTTATGAGTTATAATTTTTTTATGCCTACTCTTTAATAATAGGGTTCTACTTCTGGTTTAGCCGTTTCGTGACTTGTTCCAATTGTTTCATGTTTAGCAGCTGGGGCTTCATGCTTTGCATCAGCGGCTTCATGTTTAGCTGCACCGTGTTCCTTCTTCTCCACTTTAATAGTAGCTTGCTCTTTAAAATAAGGATCGTAATCGTTGCGTAAATTTCTAAATGAACTACCATCCCATAAGAAGGCGCCAATGAACCATACAAATAATAATAATGGAACAATAATGGTCATGATTAAGTTTTTTACTTCATGCTTTAAGTGCATAAAATAAGCAACTATATAAAAAGCCTTGGCCATCATTAAAATAACAATGGTTCCCTTGATAGCTAATATTAATGAATGAGAAGTCAAGCTCATCATCCAGAAACCTAAGATTAATTCAACAATAGTAAATACCGATAAAATGATGGTTACTTTTTTAATTTCCGCCATCGCTTCTGCGTTATGCGCTTCGTGGTCTGTGTGTGAATGTGACATATAAATTTTTGAATGCTAATTATAATAAATAAAAGATAGTAAATACAAATACCCATACTAAATCTACAAAGTGCCAGTATAAACCTGCTTTTTCAATCATTAAATAATGACCTCTTTGTTCAAACTTATCCATAAGAGTCATGATAAGCATAATGATATTTATAACTACCCCGCTAAATACGTGGAAGCCATGAAAACCAGTAATGGTAAAAAAGAAATTGGTAAAATTAGTAGAGCTTGCTGTTCCATCTGCATTTAAAAAAGGATTCGCACCCCACCAAGCACCTTCATGAAATAAATGATTCCACTCCCATGCTTGACAACTTAAAAAGGCAATACCTCCAATAATAGTTAAGATCATATTTCTCACCACGCCTTGCTTATCCATATTCTTACCAGCATGTACTGCTAATACCATGGTTACAGAGCTAACAATTAAAATAAAAGTCATGATACTTACAAAGACCAAGGGTGCATGTACCCCTTCTGGAGCGAATGGGAAACTTCTAAAAACTTCATTTGAATTAGGCCATCCGTTGGTTGAAAAACGGACTGTTCCATAAGAGATTAAAAAAGCACCAAAAGTAAAGGCGTCACTCATTAAAAAATACCACATCATTACTTTTCCGTACTCAGAATTAAAGGGGCTTTTTCCTCCTCCCCACAATTTTGCTTCATTTGGCGAAGCGGTTGTTGTTGTTGACATGTTCTGTTTCTATTTCAGTGCAAAAATATTGGCTATCAAGGATATTCGTATCAAAAAACCGGGTTTTTTTTGTATTTATCTTTAACAAAAGTGGCCCTTTTATCCAATCCAATGAAGGAAGACAAAAAGGTAAATCCAAAGTATATCTACAAAATGCCAGTAGGTAGATAGCAATTCTACCGGCAAGGTATTTTCTGTGTTGTTTTTGGCCGAAAATGACTTAAATGACACCCCAATTAGCGCTAATACCCCACCTAAAACGTGCAATAAGTGCAAAAAGGTAATAACGAATAAAAAAGAGGCTGCCGAATTGCTTCTCGGACCCATTAAAGCAATATTATTGGCTTGAAGTGCCATGAAGCCTTGGACCTGTAAAATCATAAAAACAACCCCTAAAATAGCGGTTAGGCTTAAAAACCCACGGTAAGGATTTTGAAGACCTTCTTTGGCCTTCTTAACTGCCATTTGCATGGTAAAGCTACTTAGTAGTATAACCATAGTGGCGATAAAGAATACTTTAGGAAGTTCAAAGTCCAACCAATTGGATTGGCTCTTTTTTACAATATAGGCACTGGTTAATCCAGCAAACATCATTACAATGCTCCCTAGTCCTGCATATAAATACATT
>Ga0222712_10001723_pt1 | contig 26389 bp, 25 predicted proteins | sample C33_657DmetaG_FD_165043 | JGI IMG/M metagenome (GOLD analysis project Ga0222712, IMG submission 165043) | Estuarine water microbial communities from San Francisco Bay, California, United States - C33_657D | ecosystem: Environmental > Aquatic > Marine > Unclassified | place: USA: California... | reverse complement strand
CCATACCCTTAACCCCATGACGACGATAGATAACCTCTTCACGCCGGGCCTTGTTGCCGCGCAGCAACCTCAATGGCCAGGTGGTGTTGATGGCGCTGCGGTTAAAGCAGCTGTTGCCGAGTTGAAGTCGCTTCCTCCACTTGTCTTTGCAGGTGAGTGCGACGATCTCAAAGCACGTATTGCAGAGGCAGCTGAAGGACGAGCGTTTTGGTTACAGGGTGGTGACTGCGCGGAAACCTTCGCTGCAGCTACAGCAGACTCTATCCGCGATCGCATTAAGACAATTCTTCAAATGGCTGCAGTTTTGCAGTACTACTCAAGCATTCCGGTTATCAAAGTTGGCCGAATGGCTGGACAGTTTGCGAAGCCACGATCAAGTGACTTTGAAACACGTGGAGATGTAAAGCTACCTGCCTACCGCGGTGATGCTGTCAATGATCTTGAATTTACCGAAGAGTCTCGTACTCCAAATCCACAACGCCTTGTTCGTGTGTACAACACATCCTCTGCAACCTTGAACCTTGTTCGCGCCTTTACGCAGGGTGGATTTGCAGATCTTCGCCAAGTACATGAATGGAATAAGGGCTTCATTCGTGACTCCAAAGTTGGCGATCGCTACGAGAAGATGGCTAATGAGATTGGTCGCGCCCTTGACTTCATGAAGTCTGCCGGAGCAGACCCAGACTCATTTAAGAGCGTAGATTTCTACTCCAGCCACGAAGCGCTAATTCTTGAGTATGAAAAGGCTTTAACACGCATCGATTCTCGATCACAACTTCCATACGATGTCTCCGCGCACTTCCTATGGATAGGCGAGCGAACACGCCAACTAGATGGCGCGCACGTTGATTTCTGCGCAAAGGTGCGCAACCCCATCGGTATCAAACTTGGGCCAAAATCCACTGTTGAGGATGCTCTTGCTTTGATCGCAAAGTTAAATCCAGAGGGCGAGCCTGGACGAATCACGTTTATTACACGTATGGGTGCGGGCAAGATCCGCGAAGCACTTCCGGCGTTGGTAGATGGTGTTACTAAATCTGGTGCAAAGGTTTTGTGGGTCTGCGATCCCATGCATGGAAATACCTATGAAGCGCCATCTGGTTACAAGACCCGTCGCTTCGATGATGTAATGGATGAGGTTAAAGGGTTCTTCGAAGTTCATAAGGCGTTAGGTACCCACCCAGGTGGAATCCATATCGAGTTGACCGGCGATGATGTTACAGAGTGTGTTGGCGGAGGAGAAGAGATTTCTGAGGCTGATTTGGCTAATCGCTACGAGACCGCTTGCGACCCTCGCCTCAATCACTCTCAATCCCTTGAGCTTGCATTCTTAGTTGCCGAGATGTTGCGCGACCGCTAATTTAGCGCTTGTGCCACTTCTCTTTTCAACCTACAAGTCACCGGTTGGAAATCTCAATCTGATATCAGATCACGAACTCTTACTTGCTGCCAACCTTTCATCGCAAAAGAGTCTAAAAGAGAGCCTTTCTGCAGAGTATGCAGAGCGGGAGATTAAGAGCGTAGCTCGCCTTCCAATTATCTCCGAGCTCCTAGATGATTACTTCGACGGTGATATCTCGGCGATTAACTCCATCAAGGTTAGCCAGCCAGGTGCCAGCTTCTCTCAAGCCGCCTGGAAGGCAATGCGAAAGGTGAGTCCTGGAAAGGTTATGTCTTACGCAGATCTAGCAAAGCGATCAGGGAGTCCCGATGCTGTACGTGCTGCAGGAAGTGCGTGTGCAAAGAATGCGATTGTGCTTGTTGTTCCATGTCATCGAATCGTAAAAACTGGTGGGGCTCTTGGAAACTACGCCTACGGGTTGAGCAAGAAGGAGTGGCTACTTCACCACGAGGGCGCTCTTTAAGATTTCAATCGCATCACTGAGTTGAGCATCATCGAAATCCAAGTGCGTGACTAAACGTGCGTACTTTGGTCCCAGAGCACTTATCCAAAGACCTTTTTCCTTGCAACGAGTTGCTAGATCGGCCGCTGATAAAGGGAGTGAGGAAAGATCGATTCCGATGATGTTTGTATCAACAAGTTGAGGATCTACCAGAGCGGTATTGCCTACAGCTTGCGCGATAGCTTTAGCGCGACGGTGATCCTCTGAAAGCCGATCGATATTGTGATCTAACGCAAAGTGACCGGCTGCTGCGAGTAAACCAACTTGTCGCATTCCCGCTCCGTAACGCTTTCGCCATACACGGGCCTTTGCTACTCGCTCCTTTGTTGAAAGAGCTATTGAACCGATAGGAGCGCCTAAACCCTTCGATAAACAGACACTGATTGTGTCAAAGTACTTGCCGTACTCGGCAAGGGGTACGCCAGAGGCAACATGGGCGTTCCAAATACGGGCTCCATCTAAGTGAAGAGCAAGCCCTAATTCATCAGCTCCTTTACGTAGTGCGGCAATCTCATCGATTGATTGAACTGTGCCACCACCGAAGTTATGGGTGTTTTCAACTGCAATCGCCGTTGTTGTTACGAGGTAGGGTCCAGATTCAGATCTTGCGATCTCAAGGGCATCCTTAGCTACAAGAGCACCATTAGTAGCTTGCCATGTGCGTGTTGTTATTCCACTAAAAACTGCGGCCGCACCAAGCTCAGCACGAACTATGTGGGAGTTGCCTTCTGCAAGTAGCTCCTCACCCGGTGAGACTAAGGATCTGATCATCAATTGATTTGCAAGTGATCCAGTTGGCGTGAACAAGCCAGCCTCTTTCCCAAAGAGATTAGCCACGCGCTCTTCAAGGGAGTTTACGGTTGGGTCATCTGCGTATACATCATCACCAACAGGTGCTGTAGCGATTGCCTGGCGCATCGCTTCACTTGGACGAGTAACCGTGTCGGAGCGAAGATCGATAGCCATCTTCACATCCTACTTCTGTTCGCGAATAACAATCAAATACATCGCGGTAAGAACGAGTGCGCCACCTAAGAGAATCTGAAGAGTTAGCGTCTCTCCTCCTATAAGAACAGCGAAGAAGGCAGAGAAAACAACCTCCATGGTCAAGATGACGGCAACCTTTGTCGAAGACATGTGCGCTTGAGACCAGGTCTGCACCATAAAAGCGATCGCTGTTGCAAAGACCGCCGTAAAGATAACAACGGCCCATACCCCTGCGTCAGGTGGCCTGTTGTATCCCTGTGCCATTGAGATTGAGCCGGTTAGCACTCCGCATGCAGCCAGTTGCACGATAGTCATTGCGTAGGCATCTCGCCCGGAGCTCCATCGACTTAAGGAAACAATATGGGCGGCAAAAGCGATTGCGCTAACAAAGACCAAGAGCTCTCCAACGCCTACCGACCAACCTCGCAGTGAAAGAAGGGCTAAGCCAATTGTTGCAAGAAAGACACAGAACCAGGTGAGCTTTGAGATTTTCTCTTTAAAGATTATCGCAGCGATGAGCGGGGTTAGAACTACGTAGAGTCCTGTCACAAAGCCTGTTATCGCCGCGCCTGTTCGAGCAAGACCTAATGTTTGAAAGATGTAGCCAGTTCCAAGAAAGAGTCCAGCTGCAACACCTTTAAGGAGTAAATCCTTGTTGATTAACCTTATGACTTGAGGGCGAATCGCCAGCATGACAAGTACAGCGAGGGCAAAGCGAGTAGTTAAAAAGCTCATGACATCTTGTCTGACGATGGCATCCTTCATAACAACAAAGGCCAACCCCCATGAGGCGGAAACTGCCAGTAAGGCCCACGGTGCTAATCGCAGTTGAAGTTGATGGCGTGCGTTCATCCGCGAAGTTTTTTCAGTAGAGCAACTTCCTGACCATGCATTAGCTCCATACCTGGTGTTTCAAGAATAAGCGGAGCGTTTGCTACAGCGGGATGAGCAAGCAACTCTTTGAAGGGGTCGATACCGATGTGGCCCTCACCTAAGTTTTGGTGGCGATCTTTAAGAGCTCCACAAACATCCATTGAATCATTTGCATGAACAAGTTGGAATCGCTCAATTCCAGCAATCTCAACGAGCAGATCAATCGTTGCCTTCATGCCTCCCTTTACGGAGATATCGTGTCCAGCAGCGAAGACGTGACAGGTATCGAGGCAGATACCTACCTTTGGGTGGTACTCAAGTGCCTTCAAATAGTTCTCGAGATCATCTAACTTCTTCACAAGTGATTGACCTTGGCCAGCGGTGGGCTCTAGCAATAAGTAAGGCGCATCATCGGGGAGAGCGTTCAGTATCGGCATCATGCCTTCGTGAATCTGCTTCCATGCGTTGTCAACGTGGGTAACATCTACTGCAGAACCGGTATGAATAACAACTCCAAGTGCGTTGATATCGGCTCCACGTTGAAGAGCATATGCCGTTGCTGCAAGTGAGTTTTTATAGGTCGCTTCCGTCGGAGAACCCAGGTTGATCAAAAATGGTGCATGGACATAGGTTTCAATATCTAACTCTGCCGCTTTAATCTTAAACTCGTTATCGAGTTCAGGTTTAGCTTCTGGCATCGCCCAGGTGCGTGGGCTTGATGCGAAAACTTGAATCGCTTCAGCGCCGATCTCCTTTGCATACGCAATAGATCGCTTAGCCATACCCCCAGTTGTTGGAGTGTGTGCTCCGATTCTAGGTTTAGAGATTTTCTTGGCAGCTGAAGGCATTTGCATACCCTACAGCTATCAGCTTACGGTGATGGTGACCGTGCTTCCGCGTTTAACCTTTGATCCAACCTTTGGCGAGACAGCTGTGACCTTTTTATCGGTTTTCTTGCCGATTGTTTTGACCTTTGGAATTAGTCCTAAGTCTTTCAGAGCATCTCTTGCTTTGGCCTCAGAGATTGATAAGAGGTTTGGAATAAAGACGTACTGAGAGCCTTTGGAGACGGTAATTGAAATTTTGGATCCCTTGGGGGCTGGTGTTCCGCCAGCAGGGGTTTGAGAAATAACGGCTCCACTTAAAACCTTCTCATCAAAGATGTACTTGGAATCAACCTCAAAGCCAGCCTGGGTTAACTCATTTAGCGCTTGTTCACCACTCTTGCCGATATATGAGTCAAGATTAACTGTCTCTACGCCCTTACTGATTGTCAGGGTGATTGTTGAATCGCGTTTAACCTTTTCTCCAGAAGCAGGCGTTGACGAGATGACAAATCCTTTAGGTGTCGTTGAGTTAAAGATTTCGACGAGTTCTCCAACATTTACGGGAAGTTTGGCGAGTGCGTTGACAGCCGCCTCCGGGGTCAATCCTGTGAGAGCTGGAATTACATACCGCTCAGGACCCTTTGAAATCACTAGCTTTACCTGGCCACTGGCTTCGACCTTTCCTCCTCCACCGGGAATGGTTTCAATAATGCGACCCTCAGCTATGTCTTCTGAGAATCTTTTTTCGGTGATAACCGATGTAAGCCCGAGAGATGTCAGGGCTGCGTTTGCTTCCTTTTGAGTTCCACCTATAACTGAGGGAACAATTACCTTTGAGCCAGGACCAACGAGAACGTACCAGCCACCAACGCCGAGTGCGATCGCTAAAAAGAGTGCGATAAATCGATTGCGGCGCACCCGTTTACTGACTTTGCGGCGCTTTTTCACTTGAGCTGTTGTCTCTACCTTAGGTTGGATTGGCTCGGTCATGATTAAGGTTTTCTCTTTTTTCTGCCGTGACTTTTCTTTAAAAGAAAGCTTCTTAGGACGCATTGGCGCAATTGGAATATCTAACTCTAAACTGAGTTGATTCTCCTTTGGATTTAATGTGTTTGAGATCTGCAGTAGCTGCGCATGAAAGATCGATGCATCAGCTGGGCGACCGTCGGGATCAACGCTAGTTGCTTTGAAGATGAGATCATCTAGCGCTTGCGGGATAGAGGGTTTAATCTCACTCATCCGGGGAACTCTTCCGTTCACATGCATATAAGCGATTTGAATCGGTTCCTCACCAGAGAATGGCTTTTGCCCAGTAAACATCTCAAAAGCGGTAATCGCAGTTGAGTAAACATCGCTACGAGGATCTGCAATTCCTCGTTGTACTTGTTCGGGGGATAGGTATGAAACGCTTCCTAAAATAACACTTGACTCTGCTGTCATCGTCTGCCCAAGCAGTGGACCCTTTGCAAGGCCGAAATCAGCGATTTTAATACGACCTTCTTTAGAGATAAGGATGTTCTCAGGCTTTATGTCTCTATGAACTATTCCTAACTTGTGAGCTGCAGCAAGAGCGCTCAGTATCGGCAAAAGGAACTTAATTCCATCCTTAATTTGTAGTGCACCTTGATCGTTGAGAAAGTCACGAAGCGTATGTCCTTCAATCATCTCCATCACCAGAAAGACGGCGGGTACTCCACTTTGATTCCATCCTTGATCTTGTACTGCAACAATATTTGGATGGGAGAGCGCAGCTGCAGCCTTGGCTTCACGTATGAACCGTTCAATAAACTTTTCATCCTGGGCTAAATGCGAGTGCATTATTTTGACCGCAACCTTGCGATCTAGGCGCATATCTACAGCTTCATAAATAGTTGCCATGCCGCCGGAGGCCATTTGGCGAATGAGCTGATAGCGCCCATCAATTACCTCGCCGGTTAAGTCAGCCATATTGGCCATTTTAGGTGTGAAGCTCCTACTCGTTGGTGAGGATGAACTCCGCGTTTTCCTGTGTCGAATCCCTTTGAAAGTACTCAGATTGTGAGGTGAGCCATCTCTTCATCACCGCTTCATACTGCGCACCATCTCGTTGAAGGACACGTTTAAGACCAATCTCGTGATCTATCTCTATCCAAATAAGAGCGGTTGATTTTTCTCGTACAGCTTTTTGGCCACTTCCAACCCCTTCGAGTATGAGAAGCTGCCGTGGTTCAAGGGTGATAGCTTCGCGAAACTCGCAGGTTGCCCAATCGTATGTCTTCAGAGGTATTGGGAGTCCGCTTAAATGAGCAGCAGTAATTTTTTCTAATGTATGTGTTAGTTCATCGCCAAGGGCGTTATCCCAGCCGTTATACAGATCATCCATATGGATAGTGCGCACTGAGTACCTTTGCGAAAAACCTTGACCGATGCTGCCGGCAAGGGTTGTCTTACCGGCACCAGCTGGTCCATCAACTGCAATTATTGGGCGATCAACCTGGTTACAAAGATCTAATAGTGCGTCGATGAGATGCATACCAACGCCTCCATCCGATAGCAGCTATTACCGTGAAGGCGCCGTAGAGGACGCAGGTGAACCAGTAGCCCAGGGAGGCGTACAAGATTGTTGCCACAGTGTCGACGATTAGCCAGAGTGGCCAGGCCTCATACTTTTGGTAGACCATCAGTACTTGTGCGATGAGAGATCCAAAGAAAATGAATGAATCTGTCGTTGTAGATGCTGCCCCTATATTGCTAAGCACGGGTGCGAGCAAGAGAGTCAATCCGATCAGCGATAGCAAGGTGAAGAGTCGATAGCGGTTAGTTAATGCAGATGGAGTGGCGCCCTTTGGCTCCCAACCAAACCATCCAAAGATAGCTGCGATAATGAAGACGATTTGAAGAGCAGCACTTGCATATAACTTCGCATCAAGAAAGAAGAATCCATAGAGTGCGCTACTTATCGCCCACCAGGGCCAGGTTATTCTCTTTCCGGTTACGCCAAGACCGACACCGATGAATGAGGTAAGAGCCGATAGCGCCTCAAGAAGTGAGACTTCGTAGCCCCACGCTGTAAATAAAGTAGATGAAATAAATGACATAACAACACCTTTCCGCATCCGCATTACCGGATGGGTCTAGCGGTCGATCTGAGTTTCAGATCCTCTCAGCCAAGTGCAAGCGGCTCCCGCACGCCAAACCCTAGCGAATACGAGCCACTATCGCTCGCACATACGCAGTTGATGCGACACGAAGCCTTCTCAATGTTGAGGTCTTGGCACGTTTGTTAAAGATGTCATAGCCAATAGCTTCAACCTCATCGACTATTCCGCAGTAGAGCTCACTAGCGGCTTCGATGCAAGGCCGACTGGTTTTATCGAGCATTGCAATTCCTGGCGCTGCCTCAAGCTGCAGTTGGCGAACCCTTGCAATCTGGAACTTTAGAGCTTCGATTATTTCTGGTGTAAGTACGCGCTTTTCTAGGAGCTCTCTTGTGACTCCAAAGCGCGCTAGCTCATCCAATGGCAGATATATCCGTCCGCGCTCTAAGTCTTCCCCAACATCGCGAATAAAGTTCGCTAACTGAAAAGCTATCCCTAACTTTTTTGCAGATTCAAAGGCTGCATCATCGCTATAGCCAAGAACTGGAACCATCTCTAAGCCAATTACGGCGGCCGATCCGTAAACGTACTCAAGCAAATCATCATAACTCTGATATTGAGTAACGGTTAGATCCATCTCCATGGAGTGAAGAAAATCAATAAAGTGCTGATGGGGGATCTTGAAACGTTTTGCAGTATCCACAAGTGCGCGTCCAACAGGATCTTCACTCGTACCGTTCTGTAAACCTGCAAGTACTCCGGAGCTCCATTTTGAGAGAACATCGGCTTTCTCTTGTGGTGTGAGCGTTGAGGCTAGGTCATCGACTATTTCATCTGCGTATCTAGCAAAACCGTATAGAGCATGCACAAAAGGCCTTTTAGCTTTTGGAAGCAGCAATGTTGCTAAGTAGTAGGTCTTACCGTGCAAAGCGTTGAGACGTTTGCACTCTGCGTAAGATTCGCGCAGCCTTAAGTCGTAGACTCCAGCAGCGTCTAACTCATTCATTACTTAACTGGTCCAACGATTCTCTCGGCTGCTAATCTTCCTGAAATAAGAACCATCGGAACTCCGACGCCAGGTTGTGTACCAGAGCCTGCAAAGACTACGTTCTCAAAGCCTTGTGCAATATTGCGTGGCCTGAAAGGCCCAGTTTGGAAGAATGTATGCGCACTTGCAAAGGGTGCGCCCTCCTCCATTCCTCGCTCCTGCCAATCTAGAGGTGTTGTTAAAACTTCAGTTTCAATTGAAGCGCCAAATCCGTCATAACCACGATCCTCTAAAGTTTTAATCATCTGATCACGGTATGGACCAGCCTGCTTCTTCCAATCGATATCTGCGGTCAAGTTTGGAGTCGGATAGAGAATGTAATAAGACTCCTTGCCTTCTGGTGCAAGCGTTGGATCATCTCGAGTTGGGATGGTAACCAGTACAGAAGGATCGGTCATTAAAGTCTTCTTATTAATGAGCTCATCAAAGACCCCATCCCATGAGTGGCCAAAGTGAATATTGTGGTGAGCTAAGCGGTCGTACTTCATTGATGAACCAACTAGAAGTGTTGCACAGGATGGGGAGTACCGAAGTCTCTTGATCTTGCGCGGTGTCTTTCCGAGTAGGTCTCTCCAAACAACAGGAAGATCCGGGTTCATGACAACTACATCACAGGCTATTCGCTCGCCTTTGTCTGTAATGACCGCCTTAACGCGTGAGTTTTCAATATCCAGGGATGTAACCGTTGAGTTGTATTTAAAGGTAACGCCGTGCTTTTGTGCAGCAGCGGCCATGGCTCGAGGAACTGCGTGCATTCCGCCTTTGGGAAAGAAGACTCCGTTAACAGAGTCCATATATGCAATAACAGCGTAAATAGCTAGAGCCTGTTGAGGGCTGACACCGGCATACATAGCTTGGAATGAGTACACCTTCTGAAGGCGTGGATCCTTTAGGTACTGATTTACTTTAGGGGATAGGCGCCTAAATCCACCGAGTGCAATGAGACGGGCAAGGTTTGGAGTGAGAAGGTTTAATGGTGAGTCGATATTTCTATCGATGAAATCATTCATCTCATACTTGTAAAGCTTTGTTACGAAATCAACGTACCTTCTATAACCCAACGCCTCTTCAGCACTTACGGTGCGACGGATCTCCTCCTCCATCTGTGCAGTGTTGGCGTGCACATCGATCTGGGTACCATCGGCGTAAAAAGCTCGGTACAAAGGTGAAAGAGGAGCAAGCTCTAGCCAATCCTTCGTCTCTTCACCGACACAGTTAAAAGCGTCGTTAATGAGAGAGGGCATTGTTAAGACGGTTGGTCCAGTGTCAAAGGAGTAACCATCCTTCTTTAGTAGACCGCTTCTTCCACCGGGAACGCTTTCGCGCTCAACAACGGTGACCTTTCTACCAGCACCAGCTAAGCGAAGAGCTGCGCTTAAGCCCGCTAATCCAGCTCCAACAATTACTACATGATCGGTGGGTCCCTTAACTCTGGCAACCATCTACATCGTCCTCCTTGTTGCACTAGTGGCAAGCAGCACCAGTAATTCACGTGCCTGCGGTGAAATCTCTTCCGAACTTGCTGCTTGTAAGGCGTTGGTCAATAGACCTTCAATCAACTCTTCAACTACCTCTACCGATCCCGACTCTCTAATCAACAGGCGAGCTCGCTCAATCTCAGAGCTTGTTAGCTCTTCATTTCCTAAGTACTTCGCTAACTCATCACAAGCCGCCGGAGTAGCACGCTCAAATGTCATAGCGATTAAAACAGTTCGCTTTCCTTCGCGTAGATCATCACCGGCTGGCTTTCCTGTCACGGAGGGATCTCCAAATACTCCAAGCAAGTCATCGCGGAGTTGGAAAGCTTCTCCCAAGGGAAGTCCGTATGCGCTCAAGATACTGGCTAAGTTTGAACGTTGCTTGGCATCTGTTACTGCCAAAGAAGCGCCCAAGTGCAGGGGACGTTCAATGGTGTACTTACCAGATTTGTATCTGGCGATTCGAAGCGCACGGTCAACGTTTGGAGTTTTCTCTCCAGCCTCTCTCACATCTAAGTACTGACCAGCCATGAGTTCGATTCGCATTTCATCATGTACAGATAGCGCGGACAAAAGTGAATCATTTGAAACTCCAGATGTATGAAGCATGTGGTCTGACCACACTAGAGCTAGATCTCCCAGCAGTACTGCGGCTGCCTCTCCAAATTGTGCAGATAAACCATTGAGGGTCTGAGATTGATGGAGATTTTCAAAGTGTCGATGAATCGCTGGTTTACCGCGACGGGTATCTGACTTGTCCATTAAATCATCGTGGATAAGGGCGCACGCTTGTAGGAGTTCAAGGCTTGTCATAGCGCGAATATCTTGTTGGGTGGGTGTCGCTCCCGTTGCAAGAAATCCAGCGTATGCAAAGAGCGGACGAAGGCGCTTGCCTGCATCGAGCAAAAAGCTTTCTAGAGCATCACAAACTGGAATTAACTCAGAGCCAATACCGCTGAGGTATTCACGTTGCAAGGTCAGGTATGAAACAAGTTCAGCTTGTACCTGTTCACGCACTAATTCAAGCGTGCCCTGCGCATCGTTACCCACGGCGCAACGGTACCCTGACGGCGTGGAGATGCGAGTTGGAAATGGAACCACGTACTCCTTTGAGTTCTTTCCTCCAAAGGATGCCGAGGGGGAGGCGCGTTTATGGAGCGCCATGAGCAATCTTTCATCAATCGCCCCGGACTTTATATCGGTTACCTACGGAGCTGGTGGCGGGACTCGAGATAGAACTATTCGCATTACCTCAGAGATAACCAAACGCACCGGCATACCAACCGTTGCTCACTTAACATGTGTTGGATCAACTCGAGATGAACTCCTGCAAATCTTAGAAAAGTACAAGCAAGCCGGAATCGACAACATCCTGGCTTTACGTGGCGACCCAACTGGAGGGCCGAGCTCTCCGTGGGTGCGCACCGATGGTGGCTTTGATCACGCTGATCAACTCGTTGAACTAGCTGCAGAGTTTGGTGGATTTGGAGTCGGCGTTGCAGCTTTTCCAGATGGTCATCCTGCATCTCGAGGAGATTTTGATGCAGATATCGAGGTTTTACTTCGTAAAGAGTCACTCGGCGCAAAGTTTGCGACTACACAGTTCTTTTTCGATGTTCAAAAGTGGAAGGATCTTGTCGATCGACTAAGCGCCAAAGGATCTAATCTTCCAGTGATAGCCGGTGTACTTCCCGTTACAAATGTAAAGCAGCTAAACAGAATGGCAGAGTTGAGTGGAACTCCGATTCCTGCGGCGGTGTCAGAGGCGTTTGCAAAGGTAGAAGGTAATTCAGATGATGTCTATAAGTTGGGTGTTGAAATTGCAACCAAACTTTCACAAGATCTCATCGATGCTGGTGCACCAGGACTTCACTTTTACACGATGAATGCATCTACAGCTACGAAAGAGGTCTTCTCAAACCTAAAGATTGGTAAGCGAGTATGAGAAAAGAGGAGTTTTTTGATAGCTGGAGTGCGTTACATGGTGGCGCAAAGGTCTCCGGAATCGTTCGGGGTTGGCTAACAATCTCATTTGTTATTGCAAAGCTTTTGGCGGCTCTGCGAATCTCGCCCAACTTTATGACTCTTCTGGGCGTCTTACTTGCTGCAGGGATGGCGCTCTCACCACTTTCAGTGCTGGCAATCTTTCTTCTGGTGTTATCTCTTATCGCCGATGGCGTTGATGGAAGTTTGGCGATTCTTACCTCGAAATCAAGCAAATGGGGGAGCGCACTTGATGCTGTTGCCGATCGTGTGAGCGAAGCGATCTGGTTATACGTTGCTTACTGTGTAGGTGTCTCAGCAAATGCGGCTATCGCTTTATGGGTAGTTGCATCCACTCAAGAGTACGCCCGGGCCCGTGTTGCATCCCTTGGTCACTCGGTCATTGACCTTGTAACTCCCACAGAACGCCCAGTAAGAGCTAGCGCTGTTTTCATCATTTTGATCGCTGCGCAAATAGAGCTCTCAGGAATCAACGCAGTTGCTTATCTTTTGCTTGTTGCACAGTTGTTTAGTCTCCTTCTTGTTATGCGCAACGCTTATAACGCACTGAAGTAACTACTTTTCAAGAACCGCTAAAGCAACTATCTCTGCACTTAAGCCAACCAGTGGTAGCCCTCCACCTGGATGAGCAGAGCCTCCGACACAGAAGAGCCCCCTTAATGGTGAGCGATTCTTGGCGCGCAAGAACGCTGCACGTGCACCATTGCTGGAACTTCCGTAGATCGATCCACCAGGTGCAAGAACCTCACTCTCTAAATCAGCTGGGGTTCGCACCTCAAGCACCTCTAGGCGATTGCGCACAGAGATTCCTGCCGATTCGATTTGTGTAATTATCCTCTGTGCATACTCTTCAACAAACTCTTTATTACTCCAGTTAAAACCATCTACTCCATTTGGGTCATGGCGTGGAGCGTTAACTAAGACAGACCAAGCTTCAGAGCCGGGATCCTGAACCATGGTTGGATCGTGGGGTGCACAAATATAAATAGTGGGAGACTCAACAGGTTTCTTCTTATCAAAGATGGAGTCGAACTCAGCGTCGTAATCTTTAGGAAAGAGAATTGTGTGGTGCTCAAGTCTGGCTGCCTTTGCATCTGGACGAAGGCCAAGCAGTAGAGAGAAGCCAGCAAGAGATGGCTCTGATTTAGCGATCGCCTTTCTAGCTTTCTTGATACTAGGCACAGCCCCCTTGATTAACTGATTGTAAACAAGGCTTGCATCAGCGTTGGCGATAACAATTGGGAAATCAAAGCTGCCTCCATTGAATAGGCGAACCCCGGTTACCATTTTTCCGTCATGGGTTATCTGTTCAACCTTTGTATTGAACTCAAAGGTTACGCCCCTATCTAGACAGCGTTGATAAACGGCATCGGATAACTTTCCGATGCCACCTGTGATGTGCCAAGCACCGAAAGCCTCTTCGATAAAGGCGATGGTAGATAAGACAGCTGGGGCAACCCTTGGATCAGAGCCGCTATACGTTGCGTAACGATCAAGTATTTTTCGAAGATATGGGCTCTTAAGCTTTATAGATCGCAGTGATTTCCATGGAGCGATCAACCTTAAATCGCGCAAAAGTGTTGGTCGTTTCATAAGCGATGCCATTGATTTGAGCTCTGACTCGATGAATGGCTCACGAGAAACATCCCACATGGCCTCTGCTTGAAGCATCATCTCATCCCATTCACGGGCAGCATCTGCATCTAAGGATTGGGCGATAGATGAAAGTGTCTGCCTTCGGGAGAGATTTGAAAACTTTATCGATTTGCCATCATGGAATCTGTAATCAAAGGATGGGTTTACAGGGGTTAGCTCTAGAACTCGACCCATGACATCGCCGGTTCTTTGAAAGAAATCGCGGTAGACAGCTGGAATCGTTAGTAGTGAAGGTCCCGTATCGAAGGCGAACCCTGCGATCCATTCGGTTCGACATTTTCCACCGTGACGAGATGATGCTTCAAAGACTGTCACCTCAAAGCCAGCACGCGCCAGCCGCGCAGCTGTACACATGCCACCCATACCAGCACCGATAACGGCGACCTTGCCCTCACCGCGAGCTAAGTGATCGTTTTTCACAATACTCGACCCTTCCACTCAACAGTTTTGCGATTCCTGAAGGAGTAACCGATCAAATAGATAAGAACAGCGATAGAGAGTGGATGCAGGAAAGCATCCCTAATTCGTCCACGCGAGCTAACCGCAGCAAGTAGACGGGTTCCAATAATCAACTCAAGTGCTAGGGCGCCAAGCGGATTGAACTGCATTGTTAGGTAGAGCGGATAGATAGATGTAAATCCTAGGAAAAGGGTCGCAATCATTGCGCCAGGGAGTGAACCAAAAGCTTTCCAGAGAGACTTCCCATACCCACTTTTGATTGCAGTAAATGAATCGTACATACGTGTTGAAGCAATCTGTGAACCATCAACAACACATCCATGAAAACCTGATGCGAGTAGAGCTCTAGCTAGCTCTATGTCATCTATAACTTGGTGTGAAATCCGTTCAAAACCTGAGATGCTACTTAAAGCTGAGCGCTTTACTAAGAAGAACTGACCATTTGCCACAGCAAGGGATTTTCTCGTGCTTCGCTCGGCAATAAAGAGTGGAACTGTAGATAACCAAGACCACTGCAAGAGCGGCTGGATTAATCGCTCACCAAAGGAAATGGCAATCTGGCGTGGGTACGGTGATATGAAATCTAGCCCTCTGGTATTTAGAAGATTGATAGAGCGCACAAGCGCATCTGATTTAAGTCTGACATCAGCATCTAGCGTTACAAGGATTTCACCAGATGATGCGGCAAAGCCTTGTGAGAGCGCCCAGGGTTTTCCGAGCCATCCCGACGGGAGCTCAGCTGCTGAAATTAAGGTAAATCGCGAATCATCCTTAGTCTTTGTTTGAATCAACTCGGATGTGCGATCAGTTGATGAGTCATCGATAAAGATGAAACGGACATGCTCGAGGCTTTCTTGTGACTTTAGCGAAGTTACCAACTCCGGAATATTCTCTTCTTCATTTCGCACTGGAATGAGTACGTCGACCCTCGCGCTTACTGGTGTGCTGTCTTTAGGCTTGCGAATAAGCAGGAAGTTTGTGAGCGTTAATGCGAAGAGAAAGAGATTTATAAAGAATACAGCGCTATCCATGCGTAGTTAAGGGCGACCGAGCCAGCGAATTAAGAAGTATGGGATGAAAACCAATCCGTAAACAATGCCACCGAGAAAGGCAACGCCCTGTCTGTCAAAGAAGAAGATATTGCCAATAACTCCAGAGAAAAAGACCCAACCTAGGAAGATATCGACAGCGGTAAGAGATGCGCTCTCTTTTCTACGCTCCAATGGAAGTATTTGATGTAGTAACGCAGTGATTGCCATTCCGCTTAGTAGCCATCCAAAGGCGTTTGAAAGTGGAATCTCCGGTTGAAATGGAACGTGCGATCCCGTTACCTCCCAGGTCCAACGTCCAGCAGAGACCATTTGAGGATCTAGGAAAAGATCCCATGCCATTAATCCAAAGCCTCCATAGAGAAAGACCCAACCTTTGGTGACGTAACGGGCTGCAACAAGGACTGGATGCACCATCATCACCCAAGCAAAAGGCACAACTACGGGGACTCCGATTAAAGAAACTCCGAGAGTAGGTGAGTACTCATATACGCCAAATGGCCAACCAGTATTGACGCCGAGTGATTCGATGAGTAATCCAAAGACAAGGGTTACTCCTAAATATGTAAATGCGTATCTAGCTCCGTAGGAAAGTAGTGCATGCAACGCCATTGCACCGGCACCCCAATAAACGGTTGCAATAGTTACAAAGCGCAGAGGTTCATCGGATAAAAGAGGATATGAAACCTGCAACAAAATCGCGATAGCCAGGACTGAGTACAAAATGAAGGCTGTGCGGGATGAGATACCGTGCCTGCGACTTCGTCTTGGGGTGTAATGGCGCATCGACATAGCCGTAGTCTGCCGTACTTACCGCATTAACTTGAAATTTCGCCCCGAACTTCACGTACTGAAAAGCGTGCGAATAACTCCTCTGAGTACCACTTGTTGCGAGATGTTGCCTCGATAGCCTCAGAGTGCTCCCGCCCTTTATACGCGAACTCTCTTAAATCCGCTGCGCTTTCCCATAAGGAGAAAGTTCCCTGCAAACCAATGGGAGCTTCACCAATTCCAATCGCCTTAATCAACCCTTTAGAGCGATGAAGACTGGCGGTTACAGGCGGTACCGCTCCCCAGAAGAGAAGATTCTTTCTCCAAACAATTCGCGCACGAGTTATTGCAGCAATCTGTCCTTGAGCTGGAGTCGTTGAGTAATCAAATGGGTTTTCTTTGGCCCACAAACCATGTGAAGAGATTGGATCGAGAACTGCGCGAAACTCAGATAGGGAGTTCTTGCGCCAGGATTTAATCACGGGATGGTTATCAAGTTCGGCGATGGAGTCCTCATCAAGGGTCATGACTAGACCCCAACGAGTTAAGTCGGCATCACTTGGCGTAAAGGTTTCGCCCTTTCCTGTACCTAGCGCTTTAACAAAACGGGTGTAGCTCTTTCTTTTGAGTAGAAACTTGTCGATACCCATGTGCACAAATGCAAAGGGGAGATCGCGCCGCCTGATTCTCCAGAAATAGGCGACCGTGGTTGCCGGAGTGTTCACCTGATGTTTCATGAGAATTCACATCCTACAGCCAAGCCTAGGGAGGGCATTTAATGCTTTGAGTGGATAATCCTCCCTATGAACCTGCGAAGCCTAGTCTCAGAGTTTCTAGGGACCGCCATCCTTGTTGCTGTTGTTATCGGTAGCGGAATTATGGCTACTAACTTGAGTACCGATGTCGGAGTTCAACTTCTTATAAATACGATTTCAACAATCTTTGCTTTATACATACTTATCGAGCTTCTTGCCCCACTAGGAGGAGCACATTTCAACCCCGTTGTAAGTGGTACAGCCTTAATTCTCAAGAAGATCTCTCTACAAAACTTCATCGCATATATTTCTGTTCAGTTTGCTGGCGGTTTTGTTGGAGCGGTTCTTGCAAATCTAATGTTTGGACATGTTGCGGTTGAGCAATCAACGAGAGTTCGCACTGGGGGATCGCTCTTCTTGTCGGAGGTAGTAGCTACTGCCGGCTTAGTTTTCATTATCTTTTCAGCATTGGCTCTATTAAAGGATGAGAAAATTCCGCTACTCGTCTCACTTTGGATCGGTAGTGCGTATTTGTTTACATCATCAACGAGCTTTGCTAATCCAGCTGTGACCTTTGCAAGATCGTGGAGCGAGAGCTTTGCTGGAATCGCACTCGAATCCGTGCCGCTATTCATCGCAGCCCAACTCCTTGGAGGGCTACTTGGTTTATGGCTGTGCTTGAGTCTATTTCCACAACTTCGAAAGGTTGCTAAATGAGCGAAAATAGAAAGCCAACGGTTCTCTTTGTTTGTGTTCACAACGCAGGAAGATCTCAAATGGCAGCAGGGTTTATGCGTGAGCTTGGACAGGGGCGCGTTGAGGTTTTATCTGCTGGCTCTGCGCCGAAGGATTCGATTAACCCGGTTGCCGTTGAAGCGATGAATGAGATTGGAATTGATATCTCTAACAACGTTCCTAAGGTTTTAACCCCTGAAGCGGTGCAAGAGTCTGATGCAGTTATAACTATGGGTTGTGGAGATGCTTGCCCTTTCTATCCGGGAAAGCGTTACGAGGATTGGGTTCTAGATGATCCTGCTGGTCAAGGTATTGAATCTGTCAGAGTAATTAGAGACGACATCAAGGCTCGCGTTGAAGCCTTACTCGAGCAACTTCTATAGACTCATTTGTATGAGCAATCAAATTGAGACAGTAATTTCCGTTGACCTATCCAATAGAAATAAGACCACAGTATTTTGGAGAGGCGTACTTGCCTTCCCTGTAGTGATTTTCTTGGGCTCCTTCACCCCAAATTGGAATGCAGGATGGGAGGCGACAGGGGTTTTAGTTATTCCCGTTGTACTGGCCCTGCTTGTGCGCGGTGTTTACCCAAGTTACGTCTTGAGCTTTAATCAGGCGCTTATCGAACTTGAAACACGTGTTGCAACTTATGTGTTACTTCTCAACGATGATTATCCATCGATTGAACGCAATCCACGAGTTACCGTTACTTTGCCTGAGATCGATGGCGGCAAAGCTCTTAACCCTTGGCTTCCTTTGGTGAAGTGGTTGCTTGCGATACCTCTTTACATCGTCGGCGTTGCCTACGCACTTGCCACGGCTTTCGCAACTGTTATTGCATGGATTCAAACCTCATTTACAGGGGAGTATCCTGCCTGGGCTGCTGAAATTACGCTAGGTACCATTAAGTATTGGAACCGCATCTACGGTTACATGCTCGTTATGGTCACCGATGAGTATCCAAGCTTTAAACTGTAGTTAATCTCCAACAACCATTGGTTGTGCATCGGTGCATTGAAGTAGTTCTTTAAACGATGTTGGGTAAACAGCGTGTGGGTGACCTGCAGCAGCCCAGACGATCTCATAATCATTGAGGGCTTTGTCGATAATGATTGTGGCTTGTGAAATCCAGCCAATCGGCGCTACGCCGCCAATAGAAAACCCTGAGATTTCCTTAACGTATGCAGCATCAACTCTTTCAAGTTTTTCAATTCCTAAGTTTTTTGCAACAAGATCAACATCTACGCGGTGACGTCCGCTTGTAATGATCAGCAGCGGTGAATGATCTGGGAGCTTAAAGATGAGTGAGGAGGCGATTTGTCCAACCTCAATTCCAAGACCATCGGCCGCCTCTTGCGCTGTACGCGCACTTTCAGAGAGAACTTTGATCTGGCCTGATACTCCTAAATCAATGAGTGCTTGTTGAACCCGTTTAACTGCAGCTTTTTCGAGGACTCCATCCATATGCGCACTTTACGTGAGAATCAAAGAAGCGTTGCGATACCGTTCAACCCTATGAGTTCACAATCTGCGATTGCGATAAGGCACGGCCTTCGAGCAAGGAACGCCCTATGGGCTTCTTTCTTGCTCATGGGAGCGGTCTCTATGGGGTGGGTTCCTCGTATCCCCGAGATTAAGGATGCAATTGGTTTATCGAACTCTCAGTTTGGCTTCTTACTTCTTGGCGCAACCCTTGGTTCGATTACCGGTGCACAGTTAGGTGGAAGAGTCACGCACCACTTTGGTTCACGAAGGGTTGTCTCATACGCAATCGTACTAATGCCCCTTGGGCTAGCAACGATGGCGATAGCAAACTCAGCGCTCGTACTTTTCCTCGGATTGTTTCTTATGGGTTTTGGTTATTCATCGATGGATATCGCCTATAACTTTCAGGCAACTGTTGTTGAAAAGATCTTAGAACGCAGGTGGATGTCTACCTTTCATGCGATGTGGAGCGTAGGAGCATTTCTGACAACGGTTCTTGGGGGAGCGATAGCAAGACATGTTTCACCTCGCACAAATCTCTTGATCATCGCCCTCATCTGCTTGATTGCATTTATCCCAGCGGCCTACTTCCTGCTCTCTCCAGAACGAGATGATCACAGCATTGATGAATCCTATGAAGGCAAGATTCCGCTCTTTGGTAAAAAAGTTATGCCACTGTGGTGGATAGGTATCGGTCTATTGGGAGGGTTAATCGCTGAGGGAGCAGCTAGTGATTGGGGGGCCATCCTGCTTCGTGATGAGATGGGCTTTGATAAAGGTGTCAATGCAACCGCTTTTGCCTCCTTCTCTTTAGCGATGATCACAAGCAGATTCTTAGGGGATAGAACATTGGATCGCTTAGGTCCAGCAAAAACGGTAAGGCTAAGTGGTTACATCGGTGGATTCGGATGGGGCGCAGCTTTACTCATCGCTGTTCCGCTATCGCAATCACATCCTGCAATCGCACTTGTTGTCATTAACCTTGGCTTTATTTGTGCAGGGTATGGAATCGGTCCGATGTTTCCTGCATTCATCGTCGCAGCGAGCAAGACCCCGGGAGTCTCGCCAGCTGTTGCGATGGCCCGTGTCGGAGTGATTGGACTTGCAGGCTTCTTTATCGGTCCCACATTGATCGGATTGCTCTCAGATGTATTTACACTTCAAATCGCAATGTTGTATCCAGTTGTAGCGCTCTTGTTTGCAGGCTTCTTATCGCGCACTATCCACGTCAAATAAACCAAGCTTGTATGAGCGTGAAGATAGCAACCCCATAAAGCAAAGCGGTGAAGGATTTTTTAAGCAAAGTTTGATCCACCTTCTCCTGCAACCTAGAGGCAACCGTGGCTACGACTAATGCGGTAGCGGTAATGAAAGCCGGAATCGTCCAACTGACCTCATCCCAACTTTGAAAGTGGCCGATGAGTGCTGTCAGCGAATTAATAGCGATAACAAAGAGTGAGGTACCTGCGGCAACGACTACAGGCGTTCCAAATGCAAGAACGAGGACGGGAATAACGATGAAGCCTCCGCCGATTCCAAAGAACCCAGTGACGAGTCCAATCACCAAAGAGAGAGTCACTAAGTAAGGGGTAGAGATTCGAGTATGAGCTCGCATATCTGACTTACGAGAGATCGAGTATCCAGCGGCAAACATGATGATTGCAACGCCGGTTTCAATGGCTTGATCGGGAAGTTTATGGGCGATGATTGAAGCAGCTAAGTTGGTACTTAAGCCAAGTGACCAAATAACCAACCCTTCTTTGTAGAGAATCTCACCCTGTTTTGCGCGATGTATAAGGGCGGCGATAGCGGTGCTCAAGACAATAGCCAGCGCTGCTGTAGTTGCAGAGGCAGGTTTAAAATCAAAACCGTAAATCAAAATAGGGATTGTGATCATGGCACCACCGGCGCCGATTAGACCGAGAATAGAGCCGATGAGTACGCCGGTAGCGACCGCTCCTAAAATCTCCATGGCTTATCTTCTCAGTTCTTTGGCAGGAAATAGCAAAAGCCCCCGGATAACTCCGAGGGCTTTTGCTAACGTGCTCTAAATCGAGCTGCTGTGGTTTATCTGTTGAAGAAAGAGATGTTTCCAATGTGTGGACCGAAAGCATCACCTGATACAGCACCGCTTGCAACGAGTGCAAAGATAATTAGGGCTGAACCGCCAAGTGCTAGATCCTTGTTAAAAGCCATAGTCTCCTGCATCTTTGTGTTTGCATCGGTCTCTTTCCAGTACTGGTGGAAGATGACTGCGGCAAGAATTACTGTGATTGCGATCAAGAGAGCGCCAAGGTCGATCCATAGCCCTAGGAGGATGTAAACGCCTCCAAGTAGGAAGAGAAGTCCGCTACCGAGCACGCTGAGCTTTGCCAATGGAACCTTCTTGTACTTTGCATAACCTGTCATCGCTTCAAGTGACTTGAAGTGTGCAAAGCCTGCACCGATCCAAAGGGCTGCGAAAAGTACGCGTCCGATAATGAGTACTACGTCCATGTTTCTCCTATTTACTCTCTAGTGATTGATTTTTCTTGCGCCTTTTTCTGGCACTGGTGATGAGGGTAGGGGGAGATAGTTGAAATTTCAACTACTCTACGCTCACGACACGCCCTTCTTGCCTATGTCAGAGCCTTGGGTTACTTTTCGAACATATGTTCGAATTTATCCACACCCGAAAGGTCGCATAGAGAAGATGTCAGTACCGCCAGCCAGTAAACCGGAGATCGTCTCCGGCGCAGAGGTCGTAGCCGATGCCGGCTCCACCCCGATCGAGTTTACCTTTCGAGGCAAGCGCTTTCGTATCCACACAGTTCTCTCCCGATGGTGTGAGGCAGGTGGATGGTGGAACCGAGTGAGCGATGGAAAGTACCGCCCCGACGATGGTTCGCGTGCACTCTGGACGGTGCAAGCTGCACCTGTTGGCTCTGTAACAACCTTTCAATTAGAGCGTGATGAACTCACAGGGCAGTGGATCGTTCGAACCGTATGAGCTTTATCCATCTTCGTACAACAAGTGCGTACTCGCTCAAGTACGGAACAACGCACCCTCGTGATTTAGTCGAACGCGCAGCGCAGTTCGAGATGCCAGCGTTAGCGTTAACAGATCGCGATGGAGTAGCTGGTGCAATCCGTTTTGTTAAATCCTGCCTTGCCTTTGGTGTTGCACCAATTATCGGAGTAAATCTGAAGGTTGATCTAGGTCTACCGGTACTAGATACCCAATCCAAGGTAGAGAGCCGCCTAACACTTTTAGCTCACGGCGATGGTGGATGGTCGAGCCTTCTACGGTTGCTTACAGGTTTAAATATGAACACCTCTGATCGCACACCTGTTTTAACTATCGAACTCCTTGATCGCTTTAGCCAGTACACCTCAAACCTGCATGTGCTCCATGGGCCAGAGGCGCCGTTGAGTTACGCCCTGGCACAGAACCGCCCCGATATAGCCCTTGATACCTTTAACAAGACCCGTGACTACTTTGCAGATCACGCTATCGAGTGCGTATCGCACCTTGTAGCGGGCAAGGGTCCACGCTCAACCCCTCACGCAGCACGCTCACTAATCTTTGCTAGAGATCACGATATAGATGCTGTTATTACCAACGCTGTACGGATGCGCGATCGAGAGGATGGACCGGTAGCTGACATTTTGGATTGCGCTCGCCAGTTAGTTCCACTTCATCCACGACATATAGAGCGCCGTAACGCAGAGGCGTTTTTAAAGTCAAGCGATGAGATGATCGCTTTAGCCGCTGAGGTTGCACGGGCAGCAGGGGAGCGAACACCGCGTGCGCTTCTTAAGACAACACGCGAATGGGCAGAGCGCGCACTTCTATCTCCTCAACGCGATATTGGCCTGGGAGATATCCATCTCCCCGAAGCGCATGTAGTTGGAGCCGAGTCGGCGCAGCAGATGCGCTCGCTACTTCGCACACGTAGTGAGGCGGGTATCAACTGGCGCTATAGCGATGCCAAGACAATCACCAAGGCGCGTGCACGTTTAGATGATGAGCTCTCTATCGTCGCAACACTTGGGTATGAGTCCTACTTCCTAACCGTTGCAGATATCACCGATATGGCACGCGCTCGCGATATTCGGGTAGCGGCACGGGGTAGCGGTGCAGGCTCCCTTATCTGTCACCTACTCGGAATCTCAGGGGTAGATCCCATGGCACACGGTCTTTTGATGGAGCGCTTTTGCTCACCACTGCGCAGAGCCCTGCCCGACATTGATATAGATGTTGAGTCCGCACGCCGCCTTGAGATCTACGACCTTGTCTTCAAACGTTACGGCGCATCATCATGGGATCAACCAGGTATTACATCGCGTTGTGCAACGGTGGCGATGGTCGATACATACCGCGCTCGCCACGCCATTCGCGATACCGGTGCAGCCCTTGGCCTTCCTGCAGCCGAGATTGATTTACTCGCAAAGTCGATGCCCCATGTCCGTGCACGAAACATTGAGGCGACCCTTAAATCACTACCCGAACTTCGAAAGATTAACTTTTCGGCACCGCTTACCGCCATGACAATCTCTTTAGCCCAACGTCTAGATGGCCTACCTCGCCATCTTGCGATGCATCCATGTGCGGTTGTCTTATCGGATGCGCGCTTATTAGATCGAGCACCCGTACAACGCAACGCCGGTGGCTATCCCATGGTCTGCTTCGACAAGGATGATGTTGAGGATATTGGTCTACTTAAATTAGACATCCTTGGCGTGCGGATGCAATCAACCCTTGCCTATGCAACCTCTGAGATTAATAGGGTTGAGACAAAGAGCATCGACCTCGATGCTATCCCTCTCGATGATGAGAAGACGTACGAACTTATTCAATCGACTCGCACGCTAGGCATCTTCCAAGTTGAAAGCCCCGGACAGCGCGAACTCGTCGGAAAGTTAGCGCCAAAAACATTTAATGATTTGATTATCGATATCTCACTCTTTAGGCCGGGTCCGGTAAAGAGCGACATGATTCGTCCATTTCTTAATGCAAGACATGGATGGAGCTCTGCACAGATTATTCACCCCGATCTCTATCCAATTCTGGCGCAAACAGAGGGCGTTGTTGTCTTTCACGAACAGGTCATCTCGATCATCGCCACCATGACGGGTATCTCACTTGCAGCTGCAGATGAAAAGCGTCGCGCACTCGGTGATAAAGCAGGGCAACAAGAGGTCTGCGACTGGTTCTTTCCTGCGGCGACAGAGCGCGGCTATGAGCTAGCCACAATCCATGAAATCTGGGATGTGCTGCGCGCCTTTGCATCCTTTGGTTTTTGTAAGGCGCACGCTGCGGCTTTTGCGCTCCCTACATATCAATCAGCTTGGCTAAAAGCTCACTACCCTGCAGCTTTCTTAGCAGCGGTACTCACATACGACCCAGGTATGTATCCAAAGCGTTTAATACTGGATGAAGCAAGACAGATGGGTATCGAACTTGCCCCCTTAGATGTCAATAAATCACATTCTGCATACATCGTTGAAAAAACAGAGAAAGGCGATGCCATACGTATCGCGCTTTCAACCGTCGGTGGGATTAGCGAGAAAGAGGTTGCATCTATTGTTCAAGGCCGCCCCTATGTTGATCTTGCCGACTTCTTTAGAAGATCTGGTGCATCGATGCCTGTTATTGAATCTCTTATTCTCACGGGAGCCTTTGATGAGCTACACCCGGTTAATCACCGTGATCTTTTGTTGCATCTATCTGATCTTCAGAAGACATCCTCTCCAAATATTGCAGGATCACAGATGACACTTGGATTCACCCCACCACAACTCATCGCTAGCGGATTACCTGAGATAACCAAGGCGGAAAGGGTTCAACATGAAATCGAACGCTTAGGTATGGATGTCAGCCATCACATGCTCGAGTTCTACGCACCCTTTCTTAACGCGATTGGTGCCGTTAAATCCTCACAGCTTCTAGAGCAGCGCTCAGGTGCACAGGTTCTTATTGCGGGGGTAAAGGTTGCGCTGCAGACACCACCTATTCGCTCAGGTAAGCGGGTTATCTTTCTAAGCATCGATGATGGATACGGCTGTAGCGATGCGACCTTCTTTACAGATACTCATGAAAGGTTCGCTTCCACCCTCTACTCATCCTCACTCTTTTTAGTGCGTGGACATACTCGTCGCACAGGGGAGCGGGGAGTATCAATACGGGCAACAGGTGCATGGGATTTACAAAGCGCCTACCGCAGTTGGAAGGAAAGTACTTCTAGCGAGAGTAATGTGGCGATATGAGCGAATCTGAGCAGACGATTCTTCATGTTGATATGGATGCTTTCTATGCATCTGTAGCAGAGCGCGATCATCCAGAGCTACGTGGCAAGGCGCTCGTTGTAGGTGCAGGGGTGCGAGGTGTGGTTCTTTCTGCAAACTACGAAGCGAGAAAGTTTGGAATCCGCGCGGCGATGCCGGTTGGTCGCGCAAAGCGCATGGCTCCTCACGCAGTATTTGTCGCCCCCGAACACCATCGCTACTCAGAGATATCAGAGCGGGTAATGGAGATTTTCCACTCATTTACCCCATTAGTTGAACCCCTTTCACTCGATGAGGCGTTTCTCGATGTTACGGGTGCAAGAAAGCTCCTTGGAACCGGACGCGAAATTGCAACAGCTATTCGCGCAAAGGTTGAACAGCAAGAAGGAATAACTTGCTCGGTCGGTATTGCACCTTCAAAGTTCATCGCAAAGCTTGCATCTCAACACTGCAAACCAAATGGAATGCTTGAGATAACCACCGATCGCATACTTACCTTTTTGCACCCGCTACCTGTTGGCGCTATTTGGGGAGTGGGACCAAAGACCGCTGAGGTGCTCACTCGACTAGGGCTGCATACAGTTGAGGATATTGCCAAGACGCCACGGGCAACCCTTATACGTGCGCTCGGTGAAGCCAGCGGAGCATCACTTTATGAACTTGCATGGGGCCGGGATTATCGCGAAGTTACACCTGAGGAGCCGGATAAAAGTATTAGCGCAGCAGAGACATTCGCTAGTGATATCGATGATCCTGAGGAGATTTTGCAAGAGTTTCTGCGACTTTCAGAGAAAGCTACTTCGCGACTTCGAGAGCGTGGACTCTTTGCAAAGACTGTAAGCATTAAGGTTCGCTTCGCCGATTTTTCAACAATTAATAGATCGAAGACGTTAGCCATTGCGGTAGATAGCACCCACGAAACCTACGAGGTAGTTAAGGGGTTATATAAAGCGCTTCGCTTAGAACGTGTTCGACTTCGCTTAGTTGGTGTCTCCCTTGAAAACCTCCAAA
>Ga0222712_10001722_pt1 | contig 26396 bp, 34 predicted proteins | sample C33_657DmetaG_FD_165043 | JGI IMG/M metagenome (GOLD analysis project Ga0222712, IMG submission 165043) | Estuarine water microbial communities from San Francisco Bay, California, United States - C33_657D | ecosystem: Environmental > Aquatic > Marine > Unclassified | place: USA: California... | reverse complement strand
CCGTACATATGTACAGCGTGACTGTCCTCAGCCTGTTTTATTATTGATGATGTGTGCTGAGGTAGTAAAAACTTGTAGGATTCCTCAGTAAGTACCGGATAGAACGCATACTTAGGAAGAGCATACCTAGATAGGTCGTACTGATAAACCACATCAGTGAGTAAAACAGGTCCGTAATTAATTGGGATTCCTTTAGGCTCAAACCAAAGTAACTCATTATGCATACCTGATGATGTAGTCTCATACATATATTGAAGCGCTTCGCTATCTCGTGGCATTTTTAATACAGCATTGTTATAGCGCAAGCCATATTCAACTGTGTTTTCCAATGAGAACACATAGTCGTGCTGGAAATGCCAATCGTCTTTCAGGCACACCATATCCATATCAACCCAGATGTGGTCAGTCTCCATAAGCAACTTGTACCTAAATAGGTCAGAAAATGGTTGCCATATATTGTTCTTACCGAATATATGAGAGGCATCTAATACCTCATTAGCATCTATTACGATAGTTCCTTTGGGCACTGTGATGCTGGTGTCGTAGGTGTATAGCGTGAAGGTATGTTTGTGTTGGAGGAACGATGCGATGGTAAGCCGGCCAATCTGATTTATCTCAGAGCCATACCACATCGATGCTACATCAGCCATTGTAATCCTTTCGTGTAGGGATAAAAATGGGCGGGTGAAGGCTCCCTCAAACCTCCACCCGCCTGTGTCTGCGCATATTGCAGACCCCTCAGATAAAACTAGTCCTCAATGCTCTTGAGGGTCTGGTGAATAAGTGCTACTTGTATGCGTAACACACCAATCTCTGCTAGTGTCTTGATACAGAACTCTTCGAGTTCATCAAGTGCTTTCATTACTTCATCCATTGCTTTTTCTCTTTTCATCTCGTAGTGTGACCTGTAAGAATCGCACTTGTTTTGTTAGTCTGATGTTCTCTTTCCAGAACAGACCCATCACTGTCATTGAACCAAGCAATGCAATGATGATTCCAAGCGTTGTGCCATTATCTAGTACCATTATGCTACCTTTCTGTTAGTTAGTGGGTATGGAGCCGGACTTACATACCCTGAGCCATCACGCCACTCACCAGCCCATACACCATAGAGACCAACAGTCCCATCAGCGTATGTACGGCAAGCAGATAACATAGGGCATTGAGCACACAGGGCTTTTGCCTGTGCGATATTGAGTTTCCAGTCTTTCCGATCTTCAGGGAAGAAAAGGTCGGGGGATACTGTGGCACATAACTGAGTGCCATCAAAGGGATTACACATAGCACTATCCTTTCTTAGATAGGGTCAATCGTGCATCTGTATCTGCTTTAGACCAGATGTGATAGCAGGGATAACAGAGGATGTGTGCCTCATAGGCAATAGCATCATCTATCTGTGTCTTACAATCAAAACACTTCATACTTGCTCCTTTCGGGCTAGCCAAACCCACAAGATGATGAGAGGTGTATTTAGAATTAGTGCGCCTGCGATAATCTGTAGTAGTGCGGTTGTCATTTGTATCTCCTTTCGCGGGATGGGTGTTTGTGTTGAGCAGTTTGTATTCCTCATACTCAGGAGGCGTCCCTGTAATTGCACTACATTTAGGGCAACGGCAGAAAATAGGCGGGGAAACCTATTTGTCACTCACCTTACAAGGCTTACACACATAAGCACCTGTAGATAGAGAGAAGAGGAAGATAGCCTGTGAAGGATAGGAATACTCCTTACAGACAGAACAGCACAGCCTTGCTTGTACAGACATACAGCCTCCAATGTTTGTGTTGAGCACCCTCAGATAGAGAGTGAGAGATACATAGGAATACTTTTATGTGCTCTGCTGCTAGTGCTGTGCACGACCTATGTATCCATCGCTAACTACCTGATAATTCTTTGCAGTAACACTCTATGTAGCCACACTTGGGACAAGTAGGGCATACGCAATGCTTGTATGTATGACCACAGTCACACAGTTCTTTACTCATAGGCACTCCTTTCTTACCTGATAATAGAGCCCACCCCTAGTCCATAGCCTGGTCGCACTCTCAATGATAAGAGTTGTGGGTGGGTAGTAGCCTGAATAGACTCCCAACTCCCAATGATGAGAGTTGAGAGCCTATTCGTTAGCAGGACACCGAAAATGGATACCAAGACTACTCTTGGGCGTGCTAGCAGTTCCATAGCACTGTGCGGCAGACATATGTCACCTAGGTTAATCTAGATTCCCCAGCCCGAGTATGCTCATAGTTACTATGCGCATAGCAAAAGGGCGGGAGTGTTATCCCCCGCCCTCTCACTACGAGCAAAGACTAGGCAACCAAAGCCTTCTCCGCGTTCGCCCGTGTCTCCTCAAGGAGGAGGGTCAATGCGCTGACCTCTGCCTCAAGGAGTTTGATGGCTTCACCAGCAGGCAAGCCTGCCTTGATGAAAGCCTCACGACCCTTGGTGATGGTCGTGATAGATGTGGCGTGTGCCTTGCCATTGGCACGGCGTGTTGCTACTGCCTCTGCTGAGGCTGCATCAACCTTGCCCTTAAGGGTGTTAAGCCCTGCAAGGACATCACCGCCCATTGCGATAACAGCAGCGCACTCCTCAGGCATCTTGTAAAATGTCTGAGTCAAGTCCTCCCACTTGGTAGGCTCTATCTGCAACTTGCCAGACAGATAGCCACCGAATACGCGGGAGGCGTTGATGGCACGCTTGTACTTGCCACCTGTGTAGATGTCAGACAACTCTGCCTTACCACTAAAGAGTTTGATGAACTCTGTGATGGAGTGAGAGGTGTCCTCTGAGTGTGAGATGATTGCCTTAGCAACCGCGAGAGTCAATGTCTTTGACATTTGACGCCTTTCGCTACCGATACAGATAGTATCGGGGGTCTCCCCGTGCCCTAGTGTGCTATGACGCACTACCCCTGAAGGGCTAGGGCTACGGGCTACACGGAGTAGTCTAGGTATCCTTTTGGGGCGATACACTACCAGTAATGCGGGTAGGTTCTCTCCCCTCTCCTTTGTGCTGTACGCGACTATTTTAGTTGTGGCTTTTACCCCCTGCCACCCTTAAATCCCTTTTATCCCAAATGTCCACCAGGTAACGCGAGTGGTTGAGTGTATTTGGAGCTACACAGTGGCCCACCTATGTCCGATTTATCCCCACTTGTGTGACTAGGATCATAGTTGGGGAAATTTTATGCGGGAATCGGGGGAACTATTATCATAGTTAAAAGATTTTGAGCTACAAATAGGGGGGTTGTGAGGTTTTTACCTTTTGTAGGTACAAGACAGTGGCTAAATGTGCTAGAATATTAATTAGAGGAGCTCAAATGAGTCCTCTTTAGCTAATTTAATGTATTTCACTAATTTAGCATAACTAATTTATCGTCTAAGGAGATAAAAAATGGCAAATATGCCTATTGGAAACAATAAAGACCCATTCGCAGACCGTTACACAGGTCAATGGGAACCAAAACCTCATGGTACATATCCTAAAATCACAAAACCAGAGGTAGTTACAATCAATTCGCTCTTTCCTCAGTTTAATCGCTGGGCAATTGGTTTCGATCCAATGTTTGACACCTTCAAGCACATCAGCGCTGAGGTAAAAACTGGCGGGTATCCTCCATACAACATTTACAAAAACAAGGATACATACGTACTAGAACTGGCTGTAGCTGGTTTTGCTAAGGAAGATATCAAGATCAGTGTCAAAGAGCTCCAGTTGACCGTAGAAGGCGAATTAGGGGCACCTCAGGAGGAAGCACTCCATAAGGGAATCGCTACCCGTGACTTCAAGCAAGAGTTCGCTCTAGCTGAGTATATCGTCGTCAAGGGTGCAGAGCTTAAGGATGGATTGCTACGAATCACTTTGGAGCAAGAGCTACCCGAGGAGAAGAAGCCAAAGGTTATTGAAATCAAGTAACTTGTGGTAGAATATTAATTAACGGACCTGTAAGTACCGCAATCTAGTAAAAGCTGGTGAGTTAGCGAAAGTTAACGGATACGCCGTAGCACTCTAAGGCGCACTGGGCTTACAGGTCCTTTATTGATCTTTAGCTCAGCGGCAGAGCCCTCGACTGTTAATCGAGTTGTCCCTGGTTCGAATCCAGGAAGATCAGCGCTGTACACACACCAAAAGATGCCCGCCGAAAGTTTGGAAATTATGGAACAAGAAGGACTGATGTTGAATGTGCTCTGCTTCAATTGTGGAGTTATGTTCAAAGTAGAAGTAGGAACTAAGAACCCGACTGCTAGATGCAAGGAGTGCCAAGACTAATGCCAAAGTATGATTTTAAATGTGACAAGTGTGGAATCACTGTAGAGTTTGAACGCTCTTTCCATGAGGATACCCTGCCTATGTGTTCTGGGTGTAGCACAAATATGTCCCGCGTCTGGTCAGCCACACCCGCTCACTTTAAAGGTGGCGGTTGGGCCGGTAAGGAGTAGCATACTCTTATGGCAAGAGCACATAGATTTTTCTCAGATACACCTGAGTACAAAGCAGCAATGACTGCTGCCTATAAGTCTAAGTATGGAATAGATCCTCCTCCAGGTTACTTTGGTGGACGTAACGACGGAATGAACCAACTTGTTGGGAACACCTCTATTGTGGATCCTCAATTTGGTGTTGGCTATGAAGTAGTCGATCCAGCCCCATCAAGGAACAGTGGGCGTTCTAGAGCTCAAAAGCTAGGTTACAACAAAGAGCAAGAGTATTTAGTAATCCTAATGCGTGATGATACAGTTGTAGGTTACCCTGGGGTATCTCAGGGCGAATGGGATCAACTAGGAAACTACGGCTCTACAACTGACTATATTGACAACGTGCTAGCTAGGTATACAGGTGGTATGTGGGATACTGTTACAGGAACCCCTCCGCAAAGTAACGAGCAGAGCTTTGGGCAAGGCACCATAGATTAGTCTGCTATCCTATAGCTATACCAAGAGAGGGTGATCATGACTACGCTTGCTGCTATACAGGGTGATGGCTGGACCGTAATCGGGTGCGATAGTCGTGCATCTGATGAAGATGGTCGCTACATGGATTTAGCAACACCAAAAATTATTAATAACAACGGTGTACTGATAGCTGTCTCTGGTGCATCTCGTGGTGGAAATATTACACAGTTTGGTTGGAAACCACCAAAGCCACGTGCTACAGATAACTTAGATACGTTTATGACTAAAACTTTTATTCCTTCAATGCGTAAAGCATTTCAAGATGCCGGCTTTGAAGGTAAGGAAGATGGAGACGCAGCATTTCACGACTCTAACCTTCTAGTTTCGGTTCGTGGTGTTATCTACCCGATCTTTAATGACTACTCTTGGGATAGAGAAGCCCGCCGCGTTTATTACGCAGGTAGCGGTGGAGATATTGCTTTGGGCGCTTTAGAGGCTCTTAACTATGAAAAAGCAACTACTCCCGAGGCCGCAGAAAAAATTCTGCGAAAAGCTATAGAGGCTGCTATCAAACACGATATATATTCAGGTGGTAAGATCATTACACAGGTACAAGAGGCTTAATTTCTGTCATTATTGGTCAGTCCAATCCCGGACACTCACATTGATCAAGTGAAGGAATACAAATGTCAAGTTATAACGCACCACTCCCAGTGGGTGACCCACAAGCTACTGGCGCAGCCGCCGTTGCTATTGCGGCACAACCAGCTGGAGTTAACAACAACGGTAACGCTACCGACTCAGCAGGAAATTTACGCGTAGATTTCGTATGGGGATCACGCCCAGCTCTACCAAATGATGAACGTGCTGATGGAACACCAACAGCAACTGTAGCTTATGGAGCTACAGGTAATGCACAGTGGACAACCACAACTACAGTACCTAGTGCACGCCTAAACGCAGCACTTGGAAACCACTCAGATGTAGAAGCAGAGTGGGCAGGTTTCCCAGGATACATCGAAGCAGCAGGTAACTATATGATTACCGCAGTTTCAGGTAACGGCACAACAGTTTCATACACATCACAAAACCAACTTGCAGCAGGAGACGTTGTAAACATTACAGGTCTTACAGCTTCAGCTTACAACCTATCAGCAGCAACAGTTGCTACAGCTAACAAGCTTGGCTTCACAGTAACTAACGCAGCTAACGCTGGTGAAATTACAGGACAGTGGTACGGTAAGGTAGAAAAGACAACAGCTCGTTCAGCAGCTGATGGCGCAGGAATCCCTTACATCGTAGTACCTTCAGTAATCGGTGAAACAACAGCTCTAGCTCTTGATGAGCTTAAGGATGCTGGTTACGAAGCAGCTAACATTACAACTGCAACAGCAGCTACAAACGCAGCTTCAACAATCACAGCAGTATCACGTACAGGTACAACAGCAACAATCACCTCAACAGGTGCTGGTGCAAAGTACCCAGTTGGAACAAAGATTACAGTTGCAAGCCTTGTATCACCAAATACAGATCTCAACGGTACATTCACAGTTACAGCAGTTGCTACAAACTCTGTTTCTTACACAACAACAACTTCAGGAGCTCTATCAACAGGATCACTTTCTGTTGCTGGTCTCACAGGCGTTGCTGGAACAATCAAGACTCAGTCAGTTGCAGCTGGAACAGGTTCAGTCCTTTCAACAGCTACAATCACAATTACACCGTTTGCAACAGCTTCATAAGGTTAAGGCAAATAAAAGAGCCGGGAGTTCACGCTCCCGGCTTTTTGCTTTAGTGAGAGAATAGTCCTATGACTCAGGTAATAGAGGCTTCAAAGCAGGTGGAAGAAGGACGAGTTCAGTGTGACCAGTGCTCGGCTAGGGCAATGTGCGGGGTAGAGCTGCCGTATGGGTACCTATCTTTCTGCCAACATCACTATAATAAGAACGCCCAAGCGCTTACAAACCAGGGTGGAGTTGCTAGAATTCTGGACATATACGATAAAGAAACGGATTCCGTATGAGAAATTTAAATCAGAACGTTACTCAAGCAGGTTCAGGCAGTGGGTTTAATCCACTAGGCATGGTGCTGCGAGGTTGGCAGCGCAAAAAGGAAATCGACTATCGTTTTGGAAAAGAAGGCGAGTTAATGCTGCAGCAGCACGAGCTTGGTAAAGAACGCGATACTCACAGAGCTATGACAAACGTAATAGCAGATGGTTCATCTAAAGCTATAAGCAACTATTTTGATACTACTCTTGAAAACACTAAAAGCGGAAACAAGATTAAGCAAACAAAAGAATCTGGTCGTCAAGAGCGTCTTACTCGCACACATGGCGGTAACCGTGATTATAAAGATTCTGAAAGATTAACTAGGGGGCTTTACGAAAATTCTTTAGACCCTTCTAAGGGAGTTTCTCCACTAACATCTAAGAACCTTCAAAAGATTGGTCCTTTGCTTGGAGGCAACCCACTATTAGGTGTTAGCGGGGGTAATGCAGGTACTAAGACAGAAACTCCTGCTGCTGATGGCGGTAAAAAACGAGGACGCAAAACTAAGGTTGCACCTATTGCACCGCAGGTAGGAACAGATGCTACACCTGATAAAGGAGGGTGGCAACAACCAGAGTTACCTTTTGGTGATAATCCAACTGGACCAAGCACTGGTTCACCAGAAGTTACTGCACCAAAAATTAAAAAAGCTAGGGCCCCTAGAGCTAAAAAAACAGGAACAGATGGTGGACTATAATGGCTGAGCGTGGTAAGAAAGTAAATAAGAACAATCCTGCTAATCGTGCTGCTCGCAGAGATTCAAAAAAATCTGCTAAAGCAACTAAGATAGAAAAAATTGTTAAAGCAACAGAGGGTATTGCTCCACGTAAAGACAATACTGTTCCAGCTGAAGCTATTAAGCCAGGTGTTGATTATGTAAGTCAAGTTGAGCAAGATACTCAACCTTACACATTAAATACAGCTGAAGATCTTGGTAAGAGTGGGCAAGCAAGAACTGCCCGAGGAATTAAGAACTCTATCGCAAGACTTGATGAAAAAGATATTGAAGAAGCTCGTCGTGAGAAGACACCTTCAGAACAAGCAGCAGTAGATGCAGCCGCAACAGGTGTTACTCCAGAAGAGCTTATAGCAATTCGTGCTGGTAACGCAAGCTTTGTTGATCAAAAACCAGAACAAGAATCTAAATTTGAACCAGTTAACGTACCAGTTGCTGACATGGATCAACCTAAGGGCAGTTGGTCACCAAGCACAAGTACTGGAATCTTTACTCCTGCTCCAACAGGAGCGGTTCGTGGTAACCGTGCTCAACCTGCATCACCTGCAGTTCAAGAAAATACTGAAGGACGTCTTGCTTCAGGCAGAGGTTTGCCAGGTATGCAAGAAGGCACACCTTCAGAAATCATTAACCACCCTGTACACGGAGAGATGGAAGTACCTGCAGATATTGCACGTGCACATCGCCTCTATGATTTAGATTGGCAAAAGAACTCAGGTAGGGCTAATCGTCTTGCAGGACTACAAGGTTCTGAAGATTACGCATCTCCTTTTGCTCACAAAGGCGGTCACTACGAACGCCTAGGTCGTTTACAGGCCGCAGGAGAAAACCCAGATGATATTTCTACCTATGCTCGTAAAATGAAGATGACTGAGTATGATGTTGTAGAAAGTCGTCACGCTCTTTTGCAAGATAAAAAAGATTCAGCTACACCTGTCAACTACGGCATGCAACATCTGCATGAAAACGATACTTTTACACATCCTGAAACAGGAGCAACTCATCCTATTAGTGAGTGGTCTACTGTTCACAACATGCCTATAACAGGCGAGGGGTTACCAGACCTTACTGCAACGAAGGGAACCAACACATCTGTTTATAAAGATAGTCGTGGTAACCTGCAAACTACTGTTCCTACACATATTGGTTGGTGGAAAACCCCAACTGATGGAAATTCAGGACGTGAAAATTTAGCTCAACGACCAGGTAATTGGAGCTATCGATCTAGCGTTCTACCTTTAGACGCTAACCCACAAACTGCTCCTATGCCTGCTTATGACTATACTCTTCAACAGACACGTGAAGCTATTCCTATGGGATCTAAGCAGAGTCGTGCACAAATTGCAGAGGCTGCTCGAGCTATGGCACAGATTGCAGCTGCAAGCGGTGTTTCTACAGAAGGTAGAATAAGTAATACTCAAGTAACTGATCCAACTACAGGACGTGCCCTTGATGAGCCTAAAAAAGTACCTACAGAACCACAAGATACTTTCAAGACTACCGACACACCTGCAGAAGACACAACAGTCTACAAGCGTAGTGGGCGCGGTAAAAATGTACTTAAAGATGTTAGCCATCTTGTTTCTCAGCAGCTGGCCGCTACAGTTGGTAGCGGACCAGTAAGTGGTGTCGGAGAAGCTGCAAGAGATGTTAGATTTGGTGCGGCTCCTCGTACTCCTGGACAACGCGTAGACCCAGCATATTTGGGTAGAGCTGATGAGGATGTAGCAATTCCTACAGAAATGGCTACTTTACAATCTACAGCTACAGATGGCGCATCAGCATTTCAACCTGGAAAGAAAGTAGTTGCTGGCACAGCGGCAGAAAATACAGCTCTTAGCGAAAAACTTCGTGATCAAGATGAAAACACCGGTTCAGCTGGTGGACGTGGATTTGGTTCAGTTGATAATACTAAGCCTACAGAAATGCCATCATATCGTGTAGATCATGTAGGCAACCCTATCCCTAACCCACCTACAGTGGGTGTTAAGGGTGCTAAGCGTTTATTTGTTAGAAGTCGTACCGCTACAGGTAATATGATGCCAAAGCCTCTTCAAAAGTTCTTTGAGCCAGTTAATGCTCCAGCAGATGGTGCAGAAGGTCCACAACCAACTACAGGATCTCAAGCAAGACCTGCACGCAGAAACAAAAGAACTAATGCGATTATTACGGAAGAATTGCCTTTAATTCCCGGTCGTACAGCATATGCTACTCCGTTTAGTCCAACACAGGCTCCTTTGACAGAGCGCCAAGAGTGGATTCAATCAGCTATGCCTACAGGTGAAGCTCCTACTCTAAGCAAGCCAACAATGACATCTACTGAAGCTAGCAAGTACAGCCGCATCAATTTAGAAAAGAAGCCTAGTACTGTTGTTCAACCTATGCTTGATTTTGGTCAACCAGAGCGTGAAGAAGAAAACGCACGTGCTGAGGCTTCTGCTGCTAATTTTGGCGTAGATGCTACTACCGGTAAGAAGTTTAAGCGTAGCGGACAACAATGGGGATTCTTAGATCAACGTTGGATTGGAAACATTGGCAGTACTAACACAGATCTAGCAGACAGCGTTTCACAGGATAATCGCGCTAAAGGTAGCGAACATCCTCGTGCAGTAGTTCCTGCTCCAGGTGGTCTTCCTAAGGCAGGACCTAGATCTCCTAAGTCTGCACCAATTGATACTGATGGTGCCGGTCCTGCTGCCATACGTATTCTAGGCGATATGGCTGGAAGCCAGCAAATCATGGAAGCAGCAGCAAAAGCCCGCGAGTTTAACGCTGGGAAATAAAAAATGTCTATTAACGAGACGTTTTATTCTGTGGTTGCGGAGTGCTTAGTAGAAGGGCGCTTGCCTAAAAACTTGCGCCTAAACGCACATGAGTACGCTGATTTTGCACACGGTCTAGAACCTGATCAAGGTGGAGACCATGCAATTACTAATCAGCGACATGGGCGATCTTCAGGGAGCAACAACTAATGGGGCGCAGAAAATCAAAACCTCGTACACCAGCAACAGGGTTGCAAAAGCTTGTTTCTGAGTCCCCTTTTGTATGGGATCAGTATCGCCTAGGGCATACCTGGGATTGTACAACCTGCGGAGAAAAGATATTTAACTCCAATAACAGTGGGCGTGTAGGGCTTTCTCAGTTTTCTATGGAAAACAATACCCGTGGAATTAGTCACAAAGCTCAGCTACACTTAGCTAATGGGTGTGCAGCAGATGATAAGAAGCTGCCTGAACGTAAAGATTTGGATAACTGATGAGTACAACATATTGCAAGAACTGCAACCATGAAATGGATATGACAGTGTGTGTATCTAACTTGTGCCGTTGCGTTTGCACAACGAATGGGGAAGCATAATGGCTAAAACAGCTGCGTGGCAACGTAAAGAAGGGCAGAACCCTAACGGCGGACTTAACGCCAAAGGAAGAGCTTCTGCTAAAAAAGAAGGACATAATCTTAAGCCACCTGTAAAAAAGGAAGAGGCTGCTAAGTCTGAGAAGTCTGCTGCACGTCGTAAGTCTTACTGTGCACGTTCTGCTGGACAAGCAAAGAAGTTTCCTAAGGCAGCTAAAGATCCAGATAGTCGTTTAAATAAAGCAAGAAGGGCATGGGACTGCTAATGGCTACAAAGGGTCCGTGCTGGGATGGTTATGTACAGGTTGGTATGAAGATGAAGGGCGGCAAAAAAGTCCCTAACTGTGTACCAGAAGGTTCAGGCAAAGATAAAGTTAAGAAGCCAGTTAAGAAAGCTAAAAAGTAATGGCGACTAAGAAAAAAGAAGTAGCTGGCGGCAAAGAGTACAAAGGCTCTGCTGCTAATGGCGGACGTAAAATTATTGTTGAACACTATAAAGATAAGTCAGGTAAGTGGCACACTACCTCTAAGAATGCCGCTAAAGCTAAGTATGAGAAGAAGCATGGCAAGCTACCTAAGGGTACAGACGTTGATCATAAGGATAACAACCACGACAACGATTCTGCTAGTAACCTTAGACCATTAAAGCATGGCAAGAATACTGCCAAAGAGAACAAGCGTAGAGCTGGAAAGAAGTAGACATGGGACAATTTGATAGCCTAAGCGCAGGATTACCACCACTAGGTCGGATAGGTTTAAGTGATAGCGACCGAGGAGTAGGCTTGCCTGAGCGTACAAAACCAATGTACGTTGAAACCAAGAAAAAAAATAAACCTAAGGCTGCAGCTGCCGGTGGTTCTCCACCCCCAAAGAACCCACCAAAAAATCCACCAAAAGGCCCTAAAGATAAAGATAATAATAAGAACCCTAAAAAGAACGGATATTTAGATAAAGGTAAGAAGTAATAAAAAAGGCCCCAGTTACGGGGCCTTTTCTATTTACTTAGGAAAGTCTTTTAGCCACACCGTTACCGCTGTTTCAGAAGCTGTTCCATCGTATGCGTCTGGACCTAATCCCCAGGACCCAAAGTTTTCTCCACGACTAGTCATGTAGAAAGCGGCTTGGGCGTTGGTTACTGGGTCAAAGAGTTCAGCATTAGATTTAATACCAAATTTTTCTCTTCGGTCTTCCCCAAGGCTACCCAGCATGTTGATCTGGAATAGCCCATAAGAGTTATCTCCGGTTGAGGACGTTTTATTGTGGGAACCTGAGTTGCCCCTAGACTCTCGCATAACTACTGCCCAAGCTAGCTTTAGGGAATATCCCTTGAAGCCAACTAGTTCAAGCATGTCTGCAAGGTCCGTAGGACTAAACTTAGTCATTTCCCGATACTTATCTAGAGGATCAACTACCTCCGGGGCAGTGATCACAGTGGGCGTATCAACCCGATTGTAGACCGCGTAGGCCTGGTTTGTTGTAACTATGAGTAGCATTGCTGCCATCAAAGTAACCTTTATTTTTACAATAGTTTCTTCATTAATAATCACACTATCTCCTAGGCTAGAAGGCCAACCCGAATCTTTTATCTACTGTCACCAGATAAAAAATAGCTCAGCGTCTGTCTGCCAAGCTAGTTGCAACCCTTTTGTTACGTAGTTAGTGTTGGGGGTTTTACTCCCCTATTCAATATTCTACCAGTAAATACAGGCACCTAGCAACATAGAGTCTGGTATGATGTGTACTTATCTTATTAAAATATGCATAAAGGAGCTAAAAATGGCAAAATGTGTAAACTGTGAGCGAGATGGCGGATATTTAGTAGAGAATCCTGGCGCAATGCCTCAGGTGTACTGTGATAAAGATCTCCCTTCTTTCTTTAATAAATCTAACCTACCTGCTCATATTACGGAGATTCCTTTAAATCATCTTCACGACACTGATGATGAAGAGATGAAGCACAAGGCGCTGCCTAAAAAGCACCGTACTAAGAACATCACTCTGGGAGAAGAAGACTTAGCTAAAGCAGCAAAATTAGCTGAACAAAATAAAAAGGCAAACCCTGGGCTAGAAGCCGCAATTGCTGAAACGGCTGAGTGGCTTTAATGCGCATTGAGAGGGTAATAACAAAGCAAGGACATCCAGTACCAAAAACTGCTGGATATGCAAAAGGTCCGTTTCCAGCGGAGATTTACATGCCTACTGAAATAATCGTTGATTACATACCTTTAGATCAGGACACTCCTGTAGGTGCCACCGCTCAGAATAATTTTGTAGAGCCTCGTCAATTTAGGTGTAAAATATGTACTGAGATTATGTTTGAGCACAAAACGGCGGACCACATATGCGAGGGTATTGTTAATGGCGAAAACTCATGATGTAGGTAACTTTTATTGGCATACTATGGTGTATCCAGTAAAACCACCTGTTATACTCGATAAAGCAGAGACTCAAGAAATAGACGGAAAATATAGAGGCGGACATGGTTGGGCAATACGACTTCCATTTACAAGACTATCAATTGTTGTAGGAAAGTGGACAGCCACTTTTAGTGAAAGCATGGCTTTAACAAGAGCTATCAATGGACGAGCTATAGAAGAGAACTCGTTTGATTGGGATACAGTAAGATACGGGGCAGAATATGAAGATCTTTAAAAGTAAAAAAGTTCGTGAGCTAACAAAAATTGAACGAAGAGTAAGTAGTTTATCTAACTCCGAGCTTCTCGGTTGGACAGATCAAATTATGTTCACACTAGGTCGAAACTTATCGGCTTGGGCTAAGAGTGGAAACGAATACACCCTAGAAGAAGCCCGTGTTGGAGCTGAAGCGCTTCACGCTATTCTGGAGACTTTAAGTAAGAGAGTGGTTAAGTGAGCGATTTAGATGAAGATCTAGAAGAATTTGATGCCGAAGACGATATTGATGCTGAAGAGATAGGTTTAGACGAGCCTGAAGAAGAGCTGTCCGAACTATCAAAAGAATTTGTAAAAGTACTTGTAGATAAAATTATGCAGTTTATGGAGCTGTTGGTTGGACATGAGCTTCATAACTATCAGAAGCCTCTTGCACGTCGTGTTATTGAGTCAGTAATTATTAATGATGGAGAAGAAGTTACAGCTCTTGCTTCTCGTCAGTCAGGTAAGTCTGAAACTATTGCTAACACGGTGGCAACTCTTATGGTTATTCTTCCACGTCTAGCTATAATGTACCCAGATTTGCTAGGTAAATTTGGTGATGGTATCTGGGTGGGAATGTTTGCCCCCGTACAAAACCAGGTAGAAACCCTATACGGGCGTACAGTATCACGACTTACTAGTGAGCGTGCTATGGAGGTCTTTGGAGATCCTGAGATAGACGATATTCCAACAAAAACTCCCGGAGTAACTAAGAATATTAAGCTTAAGAAGTCTGGCTCTACTCTTATGATGATGACAGCTAACCCACGAGCTAAGATTGAATCTAAGTCTTTCCATTTAATTATCATTGATGAGTGTCAAGAAGCAGACGACTTTGTAGTATCAAAGTCTATTGCTCCTATGGGTGCGTACTATAACGCTACTATTGTTAAAACAGGCACACCTACTACACACAAGAACAACTTTTATCGAGCTATTCAATTAAATAAGCGTCGACAGATGAGTGCACGAGCTAAGCAAAATCATTTTCAGTGGGACTGGAGAGATGTGGCAAAAGTGCAAACCAACTACGAGAAGTTTATTAGAAAAGAAATGCTACGTATTGGAGAGGACTCAGACGAGTTCCAGCTCTCATATAACTGTAAGTGGTTGCTAGAACGCGGTATGTTCATTACATCCTCAATTATGGATGACCTTGGTGATACCTCACAAGAACTTGTTAAGAGCCATTTCAGATCGCCTGTTGTTGTAGGAATTGACCCGGCTCGTAAGATGGACTCAACAGTTGTAACTGTTGTGTGGGTTGACTGGGATAGGCCGGATGAGTTTGGCTATTACGATCATAGAGTTCTAAACTGGTTAGAGATTCAAGGCGATGACTGGGAAGAGCAGTATTTTCAGATCCAACAATTTTTATCTAACTACGACGTGCTAGCTATTGGTGTAGACGCTAACGGTGTCGGAGATGCTGTTGCACAGCGACTAAAGATCCTTATGCCAAGAGCTGAAGTTATATCTGTTACTTCTAGCCCATCTGAACAATCTAGACGATGGAAGCACCTTCAAGCATTAATCCAACGTCAAATGGTTTCCTGGCCCGCACATGCTAAGACAAGGCGCCTACGAATTTGGAAGAAGTTCTATCAGCAGATGACTGATGCCGAGGTTCAGTACAAAGGCCCTAACTTTCTAGTGGCTGCTCCTGATGAGGCGCACGCACACGACGATTTTGTGGATTCTTTAGCTTTAGCTTGTTCTTTGACCCAAGAAATGGTTATGCCTACTATTGAAGTAAGCGCCAGCCCTTTCTTTTAATTATTGTATTTAAGGTGACAAAACGCCCTACAGGCGACAGAATTAAGCCTGAGGACCTCAATCCCAACCCTATAGGAGAATAAACAATGGCAATGGAAAATATTGCACCAACACCTCAGTTCCCTGAGCGTGAAGGCTCATCTTATGAGCGCAAGTTCAGCCCAGCAACAGCTGGTCTTCGTGGACCACTTCGTTTCGAAGAAGGTATCGCAACAGATACAGACGTTCCAAATGATTTCCAAGTTGGTTTAGATCAGGGTTACGACACACCAAACGGTCGTCCTAACCACAACCTAAACGTAATGGAAAAGTACGCAGAAGAAACAATGAAGCAACGTGCTCACGTTGGTTCTGCTTCATGGGTAGAAGCACCAACATACCTTGGCGAATTCGCACAGGGTAACTTTGGTGATCACTCTCAGATTGTTATCGAAGAAGTTGTGCGCTCAGGTGGCCGTTATGGTCGCATGAACCCTGCTTCAGTCAACGACTAATTACTGTATACTAATGTTGTCCCCGGCCGCAAGGCCGGGGATAATACAGGGGAGAACCATGGCTAATGTTGATAAGTATCTTTTGCAACACGAAGCGATTGTAAATCAAGCTAAAGCATTAAAGGGTTCAAACAAAAGAGGAAAAGGAACATCACCGGAAGCTAATAAATATATTAGTCAACAGTGGGCTCTTGTTGGCGGTAACGCACCACAAAATTTAAGAGAAGCTGATCCAAAAGATGTTGATTGGAAAAAAGTAAAAGAAGATCGACAAAAAGAAAAAGTAGCACGCAAAAAGCGTGAGACGAAGAAAAAAGGATTCGTAGTTTGAGGGCAAACATGATAGGAAATAATTAATGGCCGGTGGTATTGATTTCAGTCCTCCGTCGTATAGAGCGGCGTCGAGTGATTTAACTATCTCAATTTCTCCACTAGGTCTTGTAGAACTAGCTGATGAAGAGTTTGAAGTACACGGTCCACGCTTAAACCGTTACTCACTTAACTGGGCAATGTATCTAGGCCATCACTGGTCTTATCGCCGTGAAATTGGCGAATCACAGATGGTGTATAACTATTACCGCGCATTTACAGATTTTGTTATTAACTTTACATTTAGTCGCGGAGTTCAATTCCGTAGCCCAGTAGCAACTGAGGCGATCATCCCAGATATTCTAAAGAGAGTTTGGGAAATCGATAACGATAAAAAAGGCGTACTTTGGGAAATTGGTCAGCAAGGCGGAGTATCTGGTGACTCATTTGTTAAAGTAGCTTACGAAGAAGCATACGCTGACTCTATCGGTCAGGTTCACCCTGGACGAGTTAGAATCCTTCCACTTAACGCCTCATTCTGCTTCCCAGAATTCCACCCACATGATCGTTCCCGTCTAATTCGTTTTAAACTTAAGTATCGCTTTTGGGGTACTTCTGTTGAGGGAACACGCCAGGTATATACTTACACCGAAATCTTGACTGATGATCGCATTGAAGAATACATTAACGACGAGCTTATTGACTCTCGTCCAAATCCAATTGGCGTTGTTCCAGTCATTCATATTCCTAACGTACGCGTCTCTGGATCCCCATGGGGACTAGCTGATTGCCACGACGTTATTACGTTAAACCGTGCCTACAATGAAACAGCAACAGATATTGCTGACATCATTAACTACCACGCTGCGCCAGTTACTGTTATTACAGGAGCTAAAGCATCTAGCCTTGAGAAGGGCCCTAAGAAGGTCTGGGGCGGTCTTCCTAAGGACGCCCAGGTATTTAACCTAGAAGGCGGTGGACAGGGCTTACAGGGCGCTATGGAGTACCTAAAGGTACTTAAGACAGCCATGCATGAGATGATCGGTGTTCCTGAAACAGCACTTGGTCAAGTACAACCTATCTCTAATACATCTGGTGTTGCTCTAGCCATTCAGTACCAACCTCTGATGAATCGCTACCAACAGAAGCTTGTTCAGTATGGAGAGGGCCTAGAGCGTATTAATGAGCTGGTGTTAAGAACTCTTGCATTTAAAGAGCCAGAGATGTTTATTTATAACCCACAGTTTAACGGGCCAATTAAGCCAAATCAAATGCCTCAGTTAGACTTAGCTAGCCCACTAACATACAAGACCATGGTCCATTTCCCACAACCTTTGCCTCTAGATAAGCTGATTGTTTTGAATGAGATTCAGATGAAGATGCAGCTTAACCTAGAAAGCCGCGAAGGTGCTTTGCGACAGCTTGGTGAGGAATTCCCAACAGAGAAGCTAGAAGAAATTCGTGCAGAGCTTATTCAAGATGCTAAGGCTGATGGAGCTGTTGCTTTAATTAAGCAGCAAATTAACTCAGCAATTACATCGTTAACAGGCATGATGCCAGATGGTACACTTCCTCCAGGGGCTGCTCCAGGCGATGGAACGGGTCCAGGACCTCTTGGACAACCAGGAGTAGTAACTCCATTTGAAGAACAAACTTTGGCGCAGATGCAAACTGACCTTGTTACAGATGCCTACGGAACTAAGATTCCGCAGTGGCGTTCAAGTGATGAGTCCGGTGGAGCAGATCCGTTCAAAGGCTCAACTTCTTAACTTTTAGGCTGTAAATACTATAAATATTTGACAGACTATATACCAAACTAAACCTCAGGTCATCGTGGCACTTATTCGGACAACGACCTCTTAAACCTAAAGGAACAATTATGTCAGAACAAGCATCTCCAGTTGTAACTGATGCAGTGGCTCAAGAAGCTTTCCACATGGAAGCTAAAGGAACCCCGGCCCCTACAACAAATGAAGCAGTGGCTTCTTCACAGTTCGTAGAACAGAAGAGCTACACAGAAGATGATTTAAAGCGTGTACGTGAGCAGGAAAAAGGAAAGCTCTACGACACTATTGAATCTCTTAAGGGAGAAGTAAACCTTCTTGCTAAAGATCGTGAAGAACGTTTAGCTGAGTCAGATCGCCTCCGCAAAGAAGCAGAGGAAGAAGCCCGTAAGAAGGCTGAGTCTGAAATGGATACACGTGAGCTTCTATCACTCAAAGAAAAAGAGTGGCAAGAGCAGCTTGAAGAAGTACGTAAAGAAAACGCACGCAATCTCGCGTTAGTAGAGCGTGAACGTCAGTATGCAGCTCTTACAGAGTATCGTACACGTCGCGTTCAGGAAGAACAGGATAATATTATCCCTGAGCTTGTAGATCTAATCTCAGGAAATACTCCTGAAGAGATTGAACAAAGTATTACTGGACTTAGAGACCGATCCTCTAAGATCCTAGATTCAGCATCACAGGCTATGCAGAGTGCACGTCGTGAAATGACAGGTACTCGTCCAACATTGCCTCCAACCATGGAAAATAATTCGGACCAACAACAGTTCTCAGCGGAACAAATTGCCGCTATGTCGGTTACTGAATACGCAAAGGTTCGTGATCGTCTCGGAATGGGACGTGGCACGGACAAAGGAATCTTTGGTTAAAAACTAAATAGCAATTACACCCCCTCAAACATATATGAACAAGGAGTAACACCGACATGGCATCAGCCGTAACAGGTACCGGCAATCTAGCCGCAGCACCTACAGCATACTCTGGCTCTAACAGCCAGCTAACACAAGCAATTCAGACAATCTGGTCAAAGGAAATCCTTTTCCAGTCAATGCCAATTCTACGCTTCGAGCAGTTCGCTGTTAAGAAGACAGAACTAGGAGTTGCACCTGGTCTCCAGATCAACTTCATGCGTTATAACAACCTCGGATCAGCATCTTCACTAGTTGAAGGTGTCCGTATGTCAACAAACGCACTAACAGCACAGCAGTTCTCAATCACAGTAGCAGAGCACGGCTTTGCAATTGCTGTATCAGAGCTACTACTTAACGCATCATTCGATGACGTTATGGCATCAGCTTCACGTCTTCTAGGACGTAACATGGCCCTATACCTTGATGGTCAGGCTCGTGACACACTAATGGCCGCTTCATCTGTAATCTACGGTGAAGATCGCTCAGGTCTATACTCAACATCTTCAAACGCTGCTGGTAACAACCTTTACGCATACGGTACAAACGGTACATCACGTGCTTCAATGACAGGTAACTTCAACCTTTCAACACGTACTGTTAAGGACGCAGTTGAGACACTTGCAACACGTAACATTCCTCGCCTTGGTGAGACTTACGTTGCGTTCGTTCACCCACACCAGAGCCGTAAGCTTCGTGACAACTCAGAGTTCATCGAAGTAACAAAGTACGCAGCTCCAGGTAACTTCATGCTAGGTGAAATTGGTCGTCTATACGACACAGTATTCATCGAAACAACTCAGATCGACAAGGTAACAAACGGTGCAGGTACTAACTACACCACTGATACTGCAGTTGCTCCAGAGTCAATCGTCTACCCAACTGGTGGTGGATACACAACTCCTGTTCGCAAGACAGGTAACGGTAACGCAGACCGCTACTCAGCTATCTTCATTGGAGATAACGCATTCGGTCACGCAATCTCTCTTCCAGTAGAACTCCGCGATGGCGGTATTCTAGACTTCGGTCGTGAGCACGCACTTGCTTGGTACGCAATCTACGGTCTAGGTCTGATCACAGATCAGTCTGTAGTTATCGCAGAAACCAACTAATTCAACACAGTAGCCTGGGGGGGCGCAAGCTCCCCCAGCTACTTTCAAACTAAACTACAAGGAGAACACAAATCGTGTCAAAAGCAAAAGTATCAGATGTCACAGGACGTCAAAGAGAAGAACAACTTAAGGCAGTGGCTGAGCAGCAAGCTGCGCGGGCAAATGAAATTTCAATGGCAACAAGAGTGCAAGAATATAAAGATGAGGTAGAAGTTACAGACCTCACAGAAAACCCAGGAAACCCAACTATCATTGACGAAGTTGAAAGCGTAGGGGTTTCTCTAGCAGATGACCAGGTTGTTATCCGTGTTGCGGAAACACTAGAGATGATGGCATTTGGCGCAGGTAATTACTATTCATTCCAAGCTGGTAAGAAGTACAAGGTTTCTAAAGATCTTGCTCGCCACCTTGAAGAAAAAGGTTACTTGTCAAATAGATTGTAAGAGGACCTAGTTTTCCTCTAAAGACCGCTCAACTCCGACAACCGCCCTCCTGTCGGAGTTGAGCCTTTTAACCTGACTAATTACGTATTCTATTAGATGATTAGCACATTACCTATATGGAGGATAAATGACTGCCTCAGTACAACAGCTCTCAGAAAGACTAAGAGCAGAAATTGGCGACACAGCCAGAGCGTTTACTGACTCCTTTACTGGTGATGGAACAACTGTACGTTTTCAGCTTACAACTTACCCTGTTCAGGGATACACACTTGTTATCAAAGTAAACGGTGTGGACAAGTCCTCCTTTGTAACCGTAGAAGAAGGCACAGGAGTAATTACCTTTGCTTCTACCCAGGTTCCCGCTAACGCATCTATTATCAGCGTAGTCGGACAGTCTTACAGATATTTTACAGATTCAGAGATCTCATACTATATCAACACAGCATTTTTTCAACACGCAGCTCACACTACAGATCCTAACGGTTCACGAGTAAGTCAAGTAGCTCTGCTTCCAACTATTGACGAATATCCTTTAGTTCTTTTGGCTTCAACTATGGCCCTTTATACCCTAGCTACAGACTCAGCTTTTGATATTGATATTATCTCACCTGACGGTGTTTCTATCCCACGTTCAGAGCGTTTCCGTCAAGTCAATGAGATGGTAGAGATTCGTAAGAATCAATACAAAGAGCTTTGTACTATGCTGGGTGTTGGTATGTATCGTATTGAGGTTGCAAGCCTACGTCGCATTAGCCGTCGTACAAACAAGTACGTACCAATCTATCGTCCACAAGAAATCGACGACTGGTCTTTGCCAGACAGAGTTACCTTACCTATGCCGGACTACGGAGACATTACTCCCCCTACTCCAGTTCTTACACGAGACATCTCGATGTACTCTGGGGACGACTTCACTATGAGGTATCAGTTTGGATTTGACCTTACTACCTTTACTCCTAAGGGACAGATTCGTCTGTATACTCAAGGAGACTTCGCACAGGTTGGTCCAGTTCTGCTTGCAGACTTTACTATTACAAAGTACTCTGTAAACAACAACAGCGTTTTAGACGGCCTAGTAATTTCTCTTCCTGCAACAACTACAGAGGATCTACCAAAGACATGCTATTATGATATTCAAATGACTGGTGCTGATGGCAAAGTTAAAACGTATGCCACAGGAAAGGTCTTTACTCAGAAGCAGGTGACAATTTGACCCCGATTTGGCAACCAAACCCAGCCTATGGAGTAGAGATTCCCGATATCACTACTATCATAGAATCTCCTGATATTGTTCTTTCAGATCCAAGTACAGAGCTTCCACAGCTGGGGTACGTCTATACTCAGAATACACCTTCTGCTACATGGACCATTTCTCATAATTTGGCCTTTCACCCTAATGTTACTGTAGTAGACTCTGGGGGTAGTGTTGTTGAAGGAGAGATTTCTTACCCAAACCCTGCTACAGTACTGCTAACGTTTAGGTCAGCCTTTAGTGGATCAGCTTACCTATCATAAGGAGATAGTGAATGGCACGTAAATTTTTAACCCCGATTGATTTAACCAAAAATGAACTTCAAAATGCGGTTATTCAAAACCTAGCTGCTGATCCATCGACCCCTGTTGCTGGTCAAGTTTATTACAATACCTCTGCTAATGAAATGCGCATTTATAATGGAACCGCATTTGAAGCGATTGGTCTTAACGGCGTAACAGCTACCGCGGCTGAAATCAATATTCTTGCTGGAACTCTTGTAAGTGCTACAGAGCTTAACTATGTAGACGGAGTTACTTCGTCTATCCAGACACAGATCAATACTAAGTCTCCTTCAGCTAACCCAACTTTTACTGGAATCGTAGATGTTGCTGCTACTGGCTCAATCCGTTTTGATGGTGCTACAGCAGACGCTAATAAAACAACTTTGACAGTAGTTGATCCAACTGCTGGACGGACAATATCTCTACCAAACGCTACTGGTACAGTGGCTCTTCTAGAAAACAAGCTTCATGATTTTGCTCTTGCAACAGCAGCTGTTGATTACAACAACCAAAAGATTACAAATCTTGCAGACCCAACTAACGCACAAGATGCTGCTAACAAGCGCTACGTTGACGCAGCAGTTGTCGGTATTGATTGGAAAGCTTCAGTACGTGCAGCTACGGCTGTAGCTGGAACTCTTGCTACATCTTTTGCTAACGGTCAAGTTATTGATGGCGTAACACTTGCTACAGGTGATCGCATCCTTATTAAAGACCAGGCAACTGGATCTGAAAATGGTATCTATACAGTAAACGCAACAGGAGCTCCTACACGAGCAACTGACGCTGATACCTCAGCTGAGATTACAGCCTCCTTTGCAGTATTTGTAGAAGAAGGAACTGCAAACGCTGATTCTGGTTGGACTCTTACAAACAACGGCACAGTAACAATCGGAACAACAGCGTTAGTTTTCACACAGTTTACTGGCCTTGGTCAGATTACAGCAGGTAATGGTTTAACTAAGACAGCTAACACACTTGATGTTGGTGCAGGTTTAGGTATTATTTCTAACGTTAATGACGTTGCAATTGATACTGCAGTAGTTGTTCGTAAGTATGCAGTGGCTATTGGGGATGGCTCAGCTACTTCAATCACTGTTACTCACAATCTCAACACTCGTGACGTAACTGTTGGTGTTTACTCAGCTACCTCTACTTATGACGAAGTGATGTGCGATATTCAACACACCACAGTCAACACAGTTACTCTTCTGTTTTCAGTTGCCCCTACCGCAGGACAGTATCGCGCAGTAGTCCACGGATAACACATGAGCAGAAAAAGCCTTGTTCCGTTAAACGTACTAGCCTCAGCGACTGCTCCAACAATTCCAACCCTTGTTGCTGGTGACGTATATTTTAATACTTCTGACCTAACTCTTTATAGTTATTCAGGTTCTGCTTGGGTTGCTGCCGGAGGATCTAGCACTACAGTTTTATACGGAACTTTGGCATCTCGCCCAACTGCTGGTAGCGCGGGTCGTGTATATGTAGCAACAGATACTTACAGTTTTAATGGTAACCTTGGACATCTCTATTTAGATAACGGAACTGCTTGGGTAAAAGTAGGACTTCTTCCACAAGACATATACGATTCTATTAACGGTGGTGTTGGGTACGGTATTGGCGTTGCTCAAGCGTACACAGATACAAAAGTTGCTACTGCAATTGCTAATGAAGTACTTGACCGTAACGTAAATATTGCTAACGCTAAGAACGAAGCTGTAGGTATTTCACAGACTTACGCAGATGGCATTATGGCAACTGAGGTTACAAACCGAAACGCCGCAATTGCTACAGAAACTACCAACCGTGGTACAGCAATTACCTCTGCAATCAACACTGAAGTTACTAACCGTAACTCAGCTATTAGTACAGCTATCAGCACTGAGGTAACTAACCGCAACTCTGCTATTGCTGCCGCTTCTGTTACAGACCAGGCATACACAGATACAAAAATTGCCACAGAGGTTACAGACCGAAACGCAGCTATTGCTACTGAAACTTCAAATCGTGGCACAGCAATTTCATCAGCTATCTCTACTGAGGTTACCAACCGTACTACCGCTATTGCTGCAGAAGCTTCTTTGCGTATCAGTGGAGATGCGGCATCTCTTTCTAGCGCAAACACTTACACTGACGGAAAGTTTACAGCCCTTACTAGCTCAACAGTTCCTGAAGGCACAAACCTATATTACACACAAGAGCGTGTACAAGATGAGATCAACAACACAATTGTTGCCAGCACTGGCCTTACTGGAACATACAACGATTCTGCAGGAACCTACACACTTGCTATTGGCTCAGCAGTGGCCACACTTACAGGTACACAGACCCTTACTAATAAGACTTTAACTAACCCTTATATTAACGATACAGTGGTTGTTACAGCTACATCCACAGAAATTAATAAGTTAGCGGGGTTAACAGCTACAACTGCAGAGCTAAACAAGCTTGCTGGTGCAACAGTAACCACTACCCAGTTAAACTACGTAACAGGCGTTACATCCTCTATTCAAACACAGCTTGGTGGAAAGTCTGATACTTCTCACAGCCACTCGTATCAAACAGCAAGTAATGAACTTACTGCTTTAGCTGCACTTAGCGGTACTGGATTTGTAAAGCGCACAGGTGTTAATACTTATGCTATTGACACAAACTCTTATGCGGCCGCCACATCTCCTACACTTAACACGTCTATAGTCTCTGGAACAACCTCATTTAACCTAATTAATGCGGTTGCAACTACGGTTAACTTTGCTGGTGCTGCAACTACTTTAGGTATTGGGTCTAACGACTCAACTGCTATTACAACTCTTAATTCTCCTACAGTTAAAGGTAGCCTAACCTACGTAGACCTTTACAACACAGTAGCAACCACAGTTAGTTTTGCTGGAGCAGCTACAACTCTAACCATTGGTGGAACACCTACAGGTGCCGTAACTCACAACTACTCTGCTAACCAAACAACAAGTGGCGTAACTAAGACCGTAAATCTTGGAACAGGCGGAGCATTTGGCTCTATTACTAATATTAATGTGGGATCGTCTACAAGTGGAGCTACCGGATCTTTTGGCATAAACCTGCCTACAACCTTTAACAGTACAGTTGCTGTACCATATCCAACTGTTGGAACTCAAGCCGCTAATAAAGAATACGTAGATAACATTGCTTCTGGTCTTACTATTAAGAACCAAGTTGTCTATACAACTAGCGCCAATCTATCTTCAGTATATGTAAACGGAACCTCTGACTCTACTGGCGGTCTTGGCGTAGGGGCAACTCTTACAGCTGCGGTAAACGGAGCTCTTATCCTTGATGGGATAGGCGTTACTATTAACCAACGAGTTCTTGTAAAAGACCAGACTGATGCAAAGCAAAACGGTATCTATGTCACTACCAACCCAGGTGACGCGGTTACAAAGTGGGTTCTTACCCGTGCAACTGACTTTAACGGCAACCTTCTAGCTGGAACCATTAAGCCAGGTAACTATATCTTTGTTACCTCTGGTACCTATCTTGCTAACTCTTCTTGGATTGTCTCTAACTCTGGTACTTCTAGCGTAACTAGCGGCGCTATTAAAGTTGGAACAGACGTTATCAACCTTGCTCAATACTCAGGAGTACCACTAAATATTGCTACTCTTGGATACGTAACCATCGGTACTTGGGCAGCTACCCCAATTGCTGAGCCGTATATATCTACAGCTGTTGCTCGTACAGAAAGCCCTACGTTTACAGGTCACGTCCACGTACCTTTAATTCCTGTAGACAATGCTGATGCTACTAGCAAGAAATACGTCGATGACTTAATCTTTGCTAGCTTGCCTTACCTACCAGATATCATCCCATTAGATGACCTTCGTTATACCTTTGATGATAGAGAAAGCCGCTTTGAGCCTAGATTCCAAGGGGAAAAAGTAAACCTTTATAACCCTCTACGCTTAATGATCAACCTAAACGGCGTGGTTCAAACCCCAAGTTACCCTGAATATATGTGGCAGTCTATGTTACCATTAGATGGATTTATGCTAGATAGCGATGGGTGGATAGCCTTTTCGCAGGTTCCGCCCGCAGGATCTACTTTTGATGGTAGAGTTATGCTAGGACCTAACGTAAATACTGTTGGAAAGGCGTATCCATTCCGTGCAATGGATATCTTATTAGGAAGCTAAGTAATGATAATGGAAGAGGCTAATTAATGGCTAGAAAAATCTTGTTGGAAACGCACTATACCTTTACGCCATCCACAAAAACAGTTGTAATTCCGCGCTACATTCCTAGAGAGCGTCTGCTGCTTATTACCAACGTGACCACTAACCAGGTCATC
>Ga0222712_10001721_pt1 | contig 26396 bp, 18 predicted proteins | sample C33_657DmetaG_FD_165043 | JGI IMG/M metagenome (GOLD analysis project Ga0222712, IMG submission 165043) | Estuarine water microbial communities from San Francisco Bay, California, United States - C33_657D | ecosystem: Environmental > Aquatic > Marine > Unclassified | place: USA: California... | reverse complement strand
ATGCGTATGCATCTGATAAATCATCTCGTTTGAATATGGGTATGACCTCGGAATAACTGTAGATGAACAGCGAAACAATGGCAGTGATAGAAATTACAGCAGCCCTGTATTGGGCATTACCCAGAACAACAATAACCAACAACCCGATTAACCAACCGCCCAAAGCTGCACGGCCACCTGTAAAAAGAAGGGCAATCATTGAAAGGCCACAAAGCAGCAATCCTAAATGGGAAGTATTTCCCTTGATTTTACCTGGAAGCAACAACATGAGCAAACTTGAAGCAGAAAGATATTGGGCATATTTTTGCGGATCTTGAAAAAAACTTGGATACCTGATCGACATTCCGCCCGCTACATTGATATTTTGGGATTTGGCAAAAGAAAAAGATGGGCCTAAAATAAATTGAAAAGTCAGGAATAAAAGTGAAAAAATCAAGGTGAATTTCATGCAATGAAGTATGGACATACGGAAATCAGGATCTTGATTAATCTGATCTATCAATACTTTGGCAAAAAAGAAAACTGCTAAAAACTGAATCGAATCTGTAATGGTATCTTTTGACAAATCTGGAGACAATAAGAGGCCAACAACTATTGATGATATGAAAAAAAGAAACAAATAATAATAAGAAAATGAACTGGAATGTTTTATTTGAACCCGTTTATAGAAAAAAACCAGGAAAACGAAAGTGATAAATACAAAAAGGGTTGTAGAAATAAAACTTGGCATCAAATCAATGCCAATAAAAGGTAGTGTGATAAAATTAAATTTTAAATACGTCTTATTGGTCTCTTCTTTTATGAACAGCATAGCATACAAGAAAAGCATAACAACAGACATGGCAATAAACATGATAATGACAGAGCTCATATGCTATGCGTTATTGTTCCTGAACCAAACTCCGCTCATTCGACAAATATTTTCTGCAAATGAAACATCTTTCAATACTTCAAATCTGGGCAACTGGTACTTTTTCTTTATATTTTCAGCGGTCAGATAAGTGGGGTTTGTTGTAAAAGCCAATTGATACCCGGCACGTTCAACCATGTTGATTTCCCTTTCACTAAAATCGCCATTGGGATAAGCAAATCCATTGATTTCATGGTGCAGGATCTCTTCTAATTGTTTTTTCGAATGGGTAACCTCCCTGTAAACCTCTTCATCGGTACACTTGGGTAGAATAGGATGCGTGACCGTATGACTTCCAATCACAACCTTTCCGTTCATCTCTACCTCTTGGATTTCATCAACCGTCATCGCTTCACGTCCAACACAGAACCGGTCTTTTAATTTAGTGAGTAGTTCTACCCTTGATTTATTGTCCATCAATTTTACCTGTTCAGGATTGATGTTGAGATATCCTGCCTTATTGGCAAGCTTGACATAAGACCACCAATAACCATTCCCCGCTAGAACAGGTTCAGTGGTAACGAATATTGCGACAGGAATATTATGCTGTTTTGCTAAATCTACAATGTTTGTCTTATTTGTTTTCCATCCATCATCTACAGTTAAGACTACTGCCCCTTTGGGGAAAGGCATAGTACCGGAGGCAATATCATGCAATGTATTCAAGTCAATAAAAAATATTCCTTGCTGGCTGAGCCACTTCATACACTTCCCAAACAATGGCTTGGAAGGATCATGGAAATAGATGGATAAAATATAATGGCCATTTTTTAATCGGGTAATGGCTTTTTGCACATCACCTCTCAAAAAAAGATAATTGGCATATATATAGGTCAATATATTACGGGCTGTTAGCTTCATCATAGTAGAATCAATGAGATCAGTGGTTTTGTCAATCAGTTGAGGACAGGAATGCTTTTTGTACTTGTTTCAAAGGTATTTTGAGGACTGAAGCCATTTTTCAAAATTTCAATATTGGAAGCATTGACTTCTGCCATTATCTTGTAACCCAAAGAAGGCAATGACAAAACAAGCATGTTGTTCTTGAAGGCTGATACGGTTCCCTCCAGGTTGCGAAATGGACCTCGAATGATCCTGACCATTTCATTCATGCGAACAGGTTGTTTTTCTATGGTAATATTTGAATATTCATTGAGAAAATACCTGATCTGTTCAATTTCCTCATTTCTAATGATGGCAGGCTTCCCTAACCAGTAAACCACATTCACAATATTATTGGATAACTTTTTAATGGCGTTCAGCTCCTCTTCACAGGCATGAATAAAAACATAAGAGCTGAACAATGGCTCTGCAACCATTTTTTTTCTATCTGACCATTGTCGGTAAACCCTATTGAGTGGACAATAATTTTCAACATTTCTTTTTGAAAGCAGATCTGCAATTTTCTTTTCACACCGAGACTTGGTGTAAAGTACATACCAGTTGTTTTTCATATAATGGGGAATTAATGGTTTCAAAGTATTTTCTCCTTCAGTCATGATGTCAGAATTATTTTTACGGCTTCGCCGTGTTCAATCACATTGAACATTCCGCTTTATAAAAAATCGATAACTAATCTATCACGCGCACCTTTAATTACTTAACCAACGCCTTATCCCTGCCATAGCCATATTTGTATCCATAGCCATATCCATGATCAGTGCCTGCAAAACCCCTGACTTTGACTCCATTGAATACGATCAGAGGATTTACCAAAGGATGAATCGCATTGTTTGTTTCAAACCGCTTCAGGAGGGATTTTGGGGTAAATCCATGCCTAACTGCATAGATGGTGGCAGCACAAAAAGTAGTTAGATAATGAGCATCAGTAAGCAATGCAACAGGTGGAGAATCGATGATGACGAGATCATATTTGCTCGCCAAATATTTGAGCATATCGATGGTGCGCTGGTTTTCAAGGAGTCCGGATGGTTCATTGTGCGGCGTTCCGGATGGCAAAAAGTAAAGATTCTCATATCCCGGAACAGGTTTTACCAGTTGATCAACAGACGCATCTCCCAATAATAGATCGGTCACACCTTTCTTATCAACGCTGTCAAAAATTACCCCAAGAGAAGAATTGTGTAAATCAACATCTACCAACAAAACTTTTTTCCCAGTCAGTGAAAAACTGATGGCCAAATTTGTTGCTATATAACTTTTGCCCTCACCACTAATGCTTGAAGTAATGAGCACATTATTATTGTCTGTATTTTTTAAAATATCATTTAAGGCATAGCGCAATCTTCTGAACTCCTCTGCTGCAATACTGCGTTTACCAGTTTCTATAGCAAAAGGCTTTGACTTTTTATGGTACTCAATTTCACCGATGATTGGAATACTGACGGTGGATTCAATTTCCGACCGGTACAAAATTGTTGAGGACAGTGTTTCCTTAACTCCAATCAATGTCACGGGTATGCCAAAAACTGCACAAAGTGCCATACCAAAAACGATCATTATATTGGGACTAACAGGGTTATTCATGGCCTGTGCTTGGTTTATAATACGGCTTTCAGCAATATTAGAAACGAAAGAAAGTTCACTCTCTTCTCTCTTTTGAAGCAAAAATGAATAAATACCACTTTTGATGTGCTGCTCCCTGCTGATTTCAAGCAAAGCCCTTTCTTTGACAGGAATATCATTCAATAAGTTGTTATAGTTTGTATTTGTTGCATAGAGGTTGTTTTTGGTAGCCTCCAAATTTCTTTGCTGGTCCTTGATATTGCTTTGGATATTTTCTTTGATTTTTGAAATCTGATCAGCAATTGAAATCAGCATGGGATTGTTTTCTGCAACAGTTTTTTTCAACTTTTCTCTTTCCAGTTCAGCAGCATTCAAACTGCTGATCATTTGGGTTAAAATAGGATCCACATTGCCGAGCAAAACAGTATGATTTCCAGATAGACTTGAATTGGTTTGCAACTGGCCCTGAAGATCATTCATGACGGAAAGCTGTACATTGATTTCACTGAGTTTTTGATCATTAGAACTGACGTTTTGCAAAAATAGTTGGCCTTGAGTGCTGATATCAAAGGCACCTGATTGGGCCTTGTATTGTTGAATCTCCTGCTCAATGTTTCTGAGTTGAGCACCTACTACATTCAATCTTTCTTCAATAAAAGCAAGCGTGCTTTTTGCCAGGATATTTTTTTCATTGATGGCTGCCATATTGTATGCGGATATGACATGATCCAGCACATCTTGGGCGAGCTGTGGCGTAAAATCATTGTACTTCAGTTCAATTACACTAGAAAGCTTATTCGCTGAAGAGACTTTCAGATTATCCAGAATATTTTTTGTTTTGGAGGGAATTGCAATAAGCTGAAAAAAATATTTTTTTTCGGGATTCAGCAGCTTTGAAGGTTCAGGAATATTGAACCGTAAAATGCCATAATCAGTAGTCAACCATGACCCATAAACCCCTGCTTTTTCCCCATTGATGAAAATTGTTTTTTTGTCTTGAGGATCTAAATTCACATATAGTTTTCCTTCACTGTTCTGTATCTTTTCTGGGTCCAGTGATTCTATGGTCAAAGGGGCATGTTCATACAAATATTGATCTATAAAACCATCCTCTAGGTAAACAGGTGCGTACAAACGAAAGTTTTTTACCACTGTCTCTATAACCGGCCTGGATTTCAACACCTCTATTTCATTTTCGATGATTTTTTTTGAACCCATCAGGTTCAAAGACTCCATTATCCTGGAATCATCGTTTCCTTTTTTTTCATCCTTGATGATCAAAGAAGCAGTAGACTGGTATTTTTTGGGGGTAATCTTGATGTAAGCCGATGCAGCGCCAAATGACAATATAGCCAGTATCAGAAACATTGGCCAATAAGGGATATATTTCGCCAGCAGTTTGCTGAACAATGTTTCATTGGTTGCTTGCATGTTATCTTGATGGATTTTCATCTGATTAAAATATTCGATCAAGTACAATAACTACTACAGACAAACCCGAAAGCAAAGCAGGCAGCAATTGTCTTCCCCGGCTGACGCTTGCGAGTTTATTTTTGTTGGGCTCCACATATACAATATCATTGGGCTTCAAATAGTAATAGGAGGAATTCAGAAATTCAGCCTTGTGCAAGTCTATTCTTTTTACAGTTTTTTTTCCGTTCACATCCCTTATCACCAATACATTTTCTTTCTTGCCATATACGGTTATATCTCCGGCCTGACCCAATGCAGTCAGCAAGGATATCTTTTCGTTGGGCACTGATATGACGGTAGGTTTGCCAACCTCTCCAATAACAGTGACTTCAAAATTCAGGTGGCGGATGCTCACAATTGGATCCACCAGTAATTTCTTGTCGTTGATCAGGACTGTCAATTTCTCCTTCAGTTCTTTTTTTGTGAGGCCTGCCGCCTGTACATTTCCCAAAATGGGCAACTGTATATACCCCTCAGCATTCACAAGGTATCCACTCAATTGTGGCACATTGCCATTGGAGGAAAGATTGTTGTTACCTGTATTGAATACAGCTGATGCTTCCGGATTCAAGCTACTAATGGATATGCTCAAGATATCATTCGGCTGTATGGCATTTTCGGATTTGCTCAAACCTGCATACTCCTTTTCTTTTGCATCGCTGAAATAGCCTATGTCTTTTGTGCTTACACAAGCATTCAGCATAAGGGCAACTGCTGCAATGAGGATTATCTTAAGGGTGAATGAATGCATTAGCTTCGATTTGAAAATGGTTTTCTCCTGTATTGAAACCTTCAACCCGATTGTTTTCAGGTATCCGTCCCGATTCAAATCAAAAATAAGTGTGTAATAAAGCCATCAGGATGACTTGATCAGTAAATAACACTGATCCAAATCATCAATTAAACAGAACCCTTATCTGGAAAGGGTTATAGAAGATGATGATTCCTATTGCATTGTAGCAAAAAATATATAAAAGCAATTACCTGAACAAGGAGCATTTACTCCTGAATAATCTTGACAGTTTTCGTCCCTTTTGATTGTTTGATTCGGTAGGTAAACGTCAGGTTTATCTGCCTTGGGTTAAACCGGCCATACCCATCGTAGTAAAAATTTTCTCCTTGAAATACAGTTCTCGCTTTTCTGGTATTGAACACATCAAGCACATTGAAATTCAGTGTTCCCCTTTCTTTTAATACGTCTTTGCTCAGTGAAAAATCGGCATAGTACATGGCCTTTCTTCTGCCCTGAACCGTTTTTTGTGGAGCCTCATAATTCATTCTCAGCTGCAGATCAAGGTTTTTCTTCAAACTGAACCTTGAGGTTTGCCTGGCAAACCAGCTGTAAGTAGCTGTCTTATAATTGGGCAGGATATTGCTGCCATCAATGTTGGCATGAAAGAAATTAAAATTGAAATCAAGCTTCCACCATTTATAAGGAGTATACCCACTGGTAAACTCTACACCAAATGCCGTTTCGGACAATAGATTTTCTGGTTGGGTAATGGAATTCCCCAATCCATCCACTTTCCTGATCCTTTCAATCCTTCCCTTGGTACTTCTGTAGTAAACAGATGAGGTGAATGCTCCTTTATCAAAAGTCTTGATATGGCCAATCTCATATGCATTGCTGAACTCGGGATCGAGGTCAGGATTCCCACCAAAAAAATTCCTGCTGTCTGAGAAAGTGGCATATGGACTGAGGTCATTATAGAATGGCCTTCTCACCCTTCTGCTATAGCTCAACTGAATACCATTTTCCTTTTCAAGATCAAACGTAAGGTGTGCACTGGGGAACAAGTTGACATAATCGCGGGGATTCTTCTCCTTTGTTTTTTCAAGTGTTGTAGTAACATCTGTCCACTCGGCCCTTAACCCTGCCTGATAAGACACCCTGTTCGTTTTGTTGCCAAGGATACCATAAGCACCATGTATGTTTTCATCATATACAAAAACATTGTCCAACCCTGGCAAGGCCACAAATCCTCCAGTCAGGTTTTGCTGTGAAACAATATAATCATTGACCATGTTCCTGAAACTGCTCCTGATGCCCGTTTCAAACTTTCCTTCCTTGCCGATGGGTTTAACATAATCCAATTGAAAAAGCCACTGCTTTTCAAATTCGTCATTGACCGATGTTTGAACGATGTTTTTTGAAAAGATTTCTGTTGCATCTGGCTTAAAATGGCGTTGCGTAAACACCTGATCGGAGTTTTCCCAATAGTCAAGGTATTTGACTTCAGCGGTCAGTTCATGGCCCTTCTGTTGAAATGTTTTTTTATAGTTGACGGTCACCTCTGAGTTCGGTTCAACCTCATCCTCGTCTTGTGTTCTTTTTACAAATCCAGCCAGGTTGTTTTCGTTGTTGATATAATCATCGTATCGAATATCGCGGAGGCGGTTGCCCTGGCTTTTTCGGTAAAGATAAGCGGCAGTGAGTACAGACTTTTCGTTGAAGAAATAATCCAAGCCAGCCCTGATGTTATTGTTAAAACCCCTGAACTTTACCCTGTCATTCTGTTTGAAAATGAAGGTAGTATCCTTGCCGTAAGTTTCCTGAAAAAGGTTTCCCTTACTGGGTTGCATGCGGTAAGCAATGCCATAGTTGACAAAGAAGTTGATATTCTTTTTTCTATAATTAAGGTTGGTGGCCAAGCCAAAATTGGATGGATTGCCTGTGATGACTTCAAAAGAACCATTGAAACCCTGCCGGCGGTCTTTTTTCAACACAATATTGATGATACCCGACATGCCCTCGGCTTCATAACGGGCAGAGGGGTTGGTGATCAGTTCTACTTTCTCTACCATGCTGGCCTGAAGATTTTGCAACCCACTGCCTCCCTTGATGCTGACCAAACCAGAAGGCTTTCCATCAACCAGGATCCTTACATTGTCACTACCGCGGAGCTTGACATTCCCTTCGGGATCAACGGAAACAGAAGGAATGTTCATGAGAATGTTCATCGCAGATCCACCAGCATTGGCCAGGTCTTTCCCTACATTGAATATTTTTTTGTCCAACGACAATTGCATGGAACTTTTTTCTGCCAGCACAACAATATGGTCAAGGGTATTTTTGCCCAGTGATAGTTTGATAAGACCCAGTTGAATAGATGTTGATGCATCAGCAATGGTTATCCATTTCGATTGGTACTCTTTGTAGCCGGCGTAGGCAATGCGAAGTTGATAATTCCCTTCGGGCACGCTGAATGAAAATCTTCCTTTTTCATCGGCCACGACCCCATTGATGCTGGTGCCTTTTGCTTCCCTGAAATATTGTACTGAAGCAGCCGCAAGAGGTGCACCTGAAATGGAATCAACAATAGTTCCACTGATGGATCCTTTAGGGGTCTGTGAAAAAGCAGTGATAGAAATGAAAAGAAAGGACAACAACAACAATCTCATCTGATGGCGCATAAGGGTTAGATGCCAAATTAAGGATTTTCTGGCAGCTTGCAGGTTCTTAAGCGAAATTGCCAATGGCATGGTAAAACAAAAATTACAACAAAGACCTGATGCCATTGATCCCTATGCATGGCAAGAACTCAGCAGGAAACAGGGGTTTGGCATTGATTGTCCAGAAGGCAATTACACAGATTATTTCAATGCTATCACCAAAACAAAAAGATTGCTGATCAACATCATACCATTTCATTGATGTTACCTGTTGAAATGATGTAGGTCATAAAAATTAGGAGCGCTCAGCACGACCTTCATGGCCAAACATCTCGGCCTTGAAGCAGCACATCCTCTTTTTTCTTCTTCTTTCCACTTCACAGATCATTGCCCAAACGGCCAAAGAAATCGTAACAATTACCGAAGAAAAAATGAGGGGCAATACCTCTCAAGCCAACCTTATCATCCGCACGGTTCGTCCTTCCTGGAGCAGGGAAATGAAAATCAAGGCATGGATCAAAGGGAACGATTATTCCATGTTGCTGGTCAATGCTCCAGTGCGCGACAAAGGAGTTGTTTTTTTGAAAAGAAAAAAAGAGGTCTGGAACTGGATTCCATCCATAGAAAAAACCATCAAACTTCCGCCATCCATGATGAGCCAATCATGGATGGGTACTGATTTCACGAACGACGACCTGGTCAAGGAATCTTCTCTTGTAATTGACTATACCCATGCCTTTTCACAAGACACATTGATTGATGGCAGAACTTGTTATACCATCGTCATGCTGCCCAAGCCCGAAGCGGCTGTGGTCTGGGGAAGGCTGGTGGTCTGCATCGACAAGGAAAGGATGGTGCAACTGCATGCACGGTTTTATGATGAGGGAAATGAACTCATCAATACCATGAATGCATTTGACATCAAAACAATGGACGGAAGATTGATTCCCACGCGGTTTGAAATGATACCATCCAACAAGAAAAACCAGAAAACAGTCATGATTTATGAAAGCGTAACCTTCAACAGGCCCATGGATGACAGTTTTTTTTCAACAGACAAGATGCGGTATATCATCACCCAATAAATCGGATCAATACCATGTGGATCGTTCAACTGGCCTGGAAAAACATTTGGCGCAACAAAAGCAGAACGGCCATCACGATGGCTGCTGTATCTTTTGCAACCGTCATTTCCATGCTGGCCGCCAGTTTGAAAGAAGGGATTTTCAACAACCTCATCAAAAACATTGTCAGCAGCTATACCGGGCATGTTCAACTGCACCTGAAAGGCTATCAGGATGAACAGGTGATTGAAAATGGTTTTGTTCCAGACAGCCTCTTGAGAAAAAAAATTGCCGCCGTGCCAGGCGTAGCATCCATCACGACCAGACTTGAGTCATTTGCGCTCGTATCATCGGGCGAAACCACGAAAGGTTGCCTGGTGATTGGGTTGGAAGACCAGGAGCAGCATGGATTCACTGCGATGGCGGAGAAGCTGATCAAGGGTAGCTATCCCAGCATACAAGACAAGGGAGTATTGCTCTCTGAAGGACTGGCCATCAAGTTGAAAAAAAATGTCCTCGATACAATTATCATCATCGGACAGGGATTCCATGGCTCATCTGCAGCGGGGAAATTCATTGTTAAAGGCATTGTGTCATTGGGCTCACCCAAGCTCAATGAGCGGTTGGTGGTGATGCCGCTGGCGCAGTCACAACAACTCTTTGCCGCAGACTCCATCGCCACCAGTTGGGCCATCCTGCTCAACGATGACATGGACCCCTATGCATCGGCCAAAACCATTGCTGCAGCAGCTGGCGAACGATATGAAGTCCTTACCTGGGGAGATATCATGCCGGACATCAAACAACATATTGAAGCCGATTCGGGGAACATGCAGTACGTGCAACTCATTCTTTATTTTCTGGTAGGGTTTGGGATTTTCAGTACCATCCTGATCATGATGGCAGAACGAAAAATTGAAAACGGCATGTTGCTGGCATTGGGCATGACAAAGTTCAGGCTGCAAGTCTTGTTGCTTTGTGAATCCATGTTCACTGTCATGATGGGCGCCATCCTGGGACTGCTCATCAGCCTGCCTGTTGTACTTTACCTCAAGTACAATCCCATCCACATTGCTGGCAACACTGCAGAGGCATACAAACGGTTTGGATTTGAACCATTGTTCCCAACATCCAGCAATCCCGCCATTTTTTTGAGACAAGGGCTTACGGTTTTTGTATTGGGTCTGATACTCGGTTGTTATCCCATTTGGGTGATAGGAAAAATGAATGCATTGAAAGCGATGAAAAAATAAATGACATGATCATTCGACTGGCATGGAGGAATATCTGGCGCAACAAAATGAGGAGCATGGTGATCATTGCGTCCGTTACAGCAGGGCTGTTCGCAGGGATGGCCATCATGGCGTTGTACAAAGGAATGATGAAGAGCAGGATCCGTACGGTGATTGATACGGAAACCGGGCATGTTCAACTGCATGCAAAGGGCTTCATGGGCGACCTGGATCCGAAACTGTTCATCCAGGGGGATGAAAAAATGATTGCATTTCTCTCAGGGGATAAGAGCATCAAGGCCATTGCCCAAAGAACCATCACTGCTGGCATGGTATCTACACCCAATGGCAGTTCAGGGGTCAGCATCATTGGCATATCCCCAGTTGAAGAAACAAATGTTTCGGGATTGGGTAAAAAAATGCGAGAAGGGAAAATGGATTGGCCTCCAAAAACAAGAGGCATCCTGATGGGAAAAAAACTGGCCAAAAAACTAAAAATCGCAGTAGGTGAAAAAGTGGTCATCACCATGACAGATACGGCAGACAACCTGATATCATCAGCCTACAGAATGCAGGGCATCTATCAATCTGCCAATGCCCCATTGGATGAAGTCAATGTATACATCAGCAGAAAAGACCTTCAGGATATGTTGGGGCTAAGCAATCAGGTACATGAAATAGCAATTGTGCTGCAGGATGACACACTGCTAAATCACACAGTGCAACAATTGGCCCATCAGTATCCATCCCTTGCTGTTGAATCATGGAAAGAGATTTCCCCGGAAACCTCACTGATGGCAGAAACCGTTGACACCTTATCGTATATCATCCTGGTCATCATCCTGATCGCATTGTCATTTGGGATCATGAATACCATGATGATGTCCATCCTGGAAAGGCGGCATGAGATCGGCATGATGATGGCCTTGGGGATGGGTAGGTCTCCTCTGTTGATATTGATCATGACGGAAACATTTTTCCTTACCCTCACAGGGATACCCATTGCGCTCGCAATTGGAACGACTGTGATAGAACACTATGCGAAAAAAGGGATGGACCTCAGTGGCATGGGAAAAGAAATGATGGAGAGTTTTGGATTTGAAACGATGATCTATCCTGATTTTCCCTCTGACAAAATCGGGTTCATCATTTTGCTTGTATTTGCCACTGCTTTGGTTTCATCGATCGTACCCATCCTGAAAAGCCTGCGATTGGACCCCGTGTCTGCACTTCAAAAATAAACAGTATGGAAAACACCGTTATCGATACACACAACATCAGCAAAACCTATGACCCTACAGGGATTCCTGTACCCGCCATCAGGAATGTGCACATGCACATTGCAAAAGGTGAATTTGTGGCATTGGTAGGCCCTTCTGGATCTGGCAAAACCACGCTGCTCAACATGATTGGAGGACTGGATCATCCAGACAGCGGAAACATCATCGTCAATGGAACGGACATCACTTCAATGCAGTCCGCAGATTTGGTGAAGTTCAGGTTGCACAATATCGGTTTTGTTTTTCAGGCCTTTAACCTTATTCCTGTATTGACTGCCAAGGAAAATGCAGAATTCATTATGCTCTTGCAAAAAGAAAAAAAAGCAAAAAGAGAGGAACGCATTGATGTGCTGTTCAAACAGGTTGGACTGATTGATAAAAAAAATATCAGGCCTGCACAACTTTCCGGCGGACAACAACAGCGGGTGGCCGTGGTCAGGGCATTGGCATCCAAACCGCAGTTTGTATTGGCAGATGAGCCTACTGCCAACCTGGACTCCGCCGCTGCATTCAACCTGCTCGACATGATGGCAAAATTGAACAAGGAAGAAAACATGACCTTCATTTTTTCAACACATGACCAGCGGGTAATTGAAAGGGCAAGACGGGTGATTACACTGGTGGATGGGCAAATCGTTTCAGATACCACCGATCACACCCCATTGAAATGAAAGACGTTCCAACAAAGCATGTCAAAACAAGTGAATGGGTGAGCAACCATTTGTTGGATCTTTCATTGTACAAATCGAAAAAAAACATAGGCTTAACTTCAATTGTTTTTGTGCTGTTGCTATTTGACGCCACCACAACACATGGACAAAACAAAGACCCTGACAGTTCCGGTACTATCCATTTTTTATTCAAAGGATATGTGAAGAATTTGAACAGCATCATCTTGCCAGTAAAAAATACTCCTTTTCATTACAGCAACCTTATCCACAACCGATTGAACTTCAAATGGCAATCCCCTCATTTCAATGCTGCTGTGGAAATGAGGAACCGACTGCTTTGGAACAATGCTCCTGGCCCAACATTTTATGGGAAACTTGAAAGGGGATGGATTGAATACAAGTCAACACGTTGGAGCATCAAGGCAGGCAGGCAAAGAATCAACTGGGGGATGAACAATGCCTGGAATCCCAATGATGTTTTCAATGGATACAATATGTTTGACTTTGATTACGAAGAGAGGGCTGGAGTTGATGGGCTACGCATCCATTACCAAAAAAACGAAACAAATGCAATAGAATTGGCCGCCACCAAAGATGTTGCCGGTAAAACCATCAATGGGGCGATCAAATACAATTTCAACCGATCCAACCATGACTGGCAGCTGATTGCCGGACTGAATCAAAAAAGAATGACCCTCGGTATTGGCTGGCAGGGCAGTATCGGAGAAGCAGGATTCAAGGGAGAAGCGCAGTATTTTATCAGCCTAACAAACAAAGAAAAAATATTGAATGTAAGTACGGAATTTGACTACATCACAAAAAACGGCTGGTACCTGAATATTGCAGCCCTGTTCAATCAACAAGGAATTGCTTCTGCTCCATCTGACTGGTCATCGCTCAGTTTTCAAAACAAGCCAGATAACCTCATGCCGACACGGTGGAACATCATGACTGGAGCTAGCAAAGAAATTACGCCTATTGTTAGCGGAAGAATAGGATTGATGTATGCCCCCTTTGCAAACCTTATGGTATTTTATCCTTCTATGTCTATCAATGTCATCACCAACCTTGACCTTGATGTTTTTTTACAAAGCTTGTTTGGAGCAATCAATGGAAATTTTTCCTCGATCGGACAAAGTATTTTTGTAAGGGGGAAGTATAGTTTTTAATCCCTGCTCTGGTTGATTATTTCTTGTACTTGAATACTTCCTTACCATTGACCACCGTCCTGAGTACCTTCACCCCTTTGATTTTTTCAGGAGCAATATTTAAGATATCCTCCTCCAGCACTGTGAAATCTGCATAGGCCCCTGCTTTCAGTATCCCTATCTTTCCTTCGAGAAAAGAACCATGGGCATTGCCGGCGGTATAGGCGCGGATGGCATCTTCAACAGCAATTTTTTCTGCGGGATACCAACCGCCAGGGTTTTTGCCATCGCCCGTGATCCTGGTTACAGCACTGAATACTCCATACATCGGATTGATGGGTGCTACTGGCCAGTCGGAACCAAAGCTGACCATCACCCCTTGATTCAACATGCTTTTAAAGGCATAGGTACCTTTGAGCCTGTTGGTGTCTAACCTTTTATTGGCCCAGATGCCATCGTCATACAAATGATAGGGATGCATGGAAGCCACCACGCCCTGTCTGGCAAAATTCGCAATGGCATCCTTGCTGACATGCTGTGCATGTTCCACCCTGAAACGCCTGTCCCTCGGGCCATTCATCTTTGCCGCCTCATCATAAACAGAGAGGATAAAATCATTGGCCTTGTCACCAATCGCATGAACGGCAACATGCAAGCCAGCCTTGTCCGCACCCATCACCCATTTTCGCAGGAGATTGGTGTCGGTGATGTTCAGGCCATGCGAATGTGGATCATCCAAATAGGGTTGATGAAACCAGGCGGTGGTTGAACCCAAAGATCCATCCACATATCCCTTCAATCCTCCCCACTTTAACATGTCATCTCCTGTGCCATTTTTTTGTACAAAACTGTCCAGTTTTTCCCAGGTGGCCAATGGAACAAAAGAATACATCCTCAAGATCATCCTGTCTGTGCCCGCTGCCCTTCTGTAGGTTTCCAAATCGTTCCATCCGCCATATGAATTCATGTCGTTGACATGTGTGATTCCTCTTTCCACTGCATGCTGTGCAGCCGCATCAAAGTATTGATCCAGCTGTGCTTTTGTAGGTTCGGGTATGACCTTGATGATGAGGTTCATGGCAGCATCTTTGAAAATACCGGTAGGTTCGCCTTTTGCATTCTTTACCAGCACACCTCCATCAGGGGAAACAGTTGAAGCATTGATGCCAGCGAGTTCCATTGCTTTTGAATTGGCAAAGGCCATGTGCCCATCATACCTGGAAATGAACAGGGGATGGTTTCCAGTAATGGAATCAACCCATTCTTTGCTGGGCAGTTCACCGCCCCAGTTTTCATGGTCCCAACTGCCTTCCATCACCCAAGTGGAGTCAGGATTTGCTTTGCAAAAATCCTTGATCCTGTTGATGAATTCCTGGCGGGTCATGGCATCTTTCAACTGCACACTGGCGAGCCCATATCCCGCAGAAAGAAAATGGGTATGGTTATCGGTGAAACCCGGAAGCAGGCGCTTTCCCTGAAGATCAATGATTTCCGACCCTTTAAAAGAAGACGCATCATCCCCCACATAAACAATCTTGTCTCCCTTAACGGCCATGACAGATGCCGTTGGATGGGTACTATCGCCGGTCCAGATTTTTGCATTGATATAGACCTTGTCTGCCTGAGGCTGGCTACAGGAAACGGCAAAAATTGCAAGAACAAACAGGGAGAAAAACTGTTTCATTGGAAATGATTTGGCGTAAAATTAAGTGATCAGATAGTATGTATTGATTAATTTTAAACAGATCATTCAGTCATGCACAAGTACAAGACATATGCCACTGCTGTATTGATGCTCCTTGTGGTAGCATGCTCCAAGGGGGTGATTGAACAATTCTTCGGGTTCAAAACACCCTTCTATTTTCCCGCCACTACCTATGATTTCAGTAATAATCATGTGCGCAAAGCAGGGTTTGAATTGGGAAAAATGCTGTTCTATGATTCAACCCTTTCGATAGACAATTCAACCAGTTGTGCCTCTTGCCATATGCAGTCTTCTGCCTTTACCCACCACGAACACAGCCTCAGCCATGGTTTGAACGGAAGCCTGACCCGCAGGAATGCACCGCCCATCATGAACCTTGCCTGGAACAATTCATTCATGTGGGATGGCAGCGTTGGTAAGCTGGACCAACAACCTGTAAAGCCTTTTACCAACAGCTTAGAAATGGGTGAAACCATGCCCAATATCATGAAGAAAGTAAACAGCTCTGGCATGTACAGAAGCATGTTCAAAAATGCTTTTGGCACTGCTGTAGCCACAGAAGATCAGTTGCTGAAGGCCCTGTCCCAGTTCATGGTGATGGCCGTGAGCAATGAAGCAAAATATGACAGTGTGCAAAGAGGCCAGGCCGAATTCAATACTATCGAAAAACTTGGTTATACAATCTTCGTCCAAAAATGCAATGCCTGCCACAGTGAGCCATTGTTCACCGACAACAGTTTCAGAAATACAAAACTTCCACCCAACGACCTGATGGATTCAGGCAGGTATGTTGCAACACGAAACATCAATGACCTATACAAATTCAAGGTACCCAGTCTAAGAAACCTTGGCTATACAAAGCCCTACATGCATGATGGCAGATTTAGCACCATTGACAGGGTTTTGGACCATTACAATACCAACCTCTTCAGCATCAGCGCAGATGAGCGCAGCAAATTAAAGGCCTTTCTATTGACCCTTGACGACAAGGTTTTTGTCACCAATCCTCTTTTTAAAAAAGGGATGAGCCACTGATTGATACAGTATAAAATCACTGCAGAAGTAATAAAAAATATCCCATTGACTAAAGCAGCTTACATATTTCAATGATGAAATAAATGGCTGAAATCAGGGTGCCGATGGCAACAACGCCCGTAAACACCATCAGTCCAAAAGAGTATCTTTTCAAATCGCTTTCAATTTTTTTGATGCGGGCACTTTCCAGTTTTTCCAGTACATTTTTCTCGGCATAGCCGCCATTCCCTTCAAAAACAATGCCTTCCAATGAGATGGTGAGTGGTTCGATACTAATAATATACTTGTCAATCAACAAATGATGAAAAAGCACATTGATTTCCCATTCCTTCAAGCCATATTTTGCAATGACCATTTCAGTCACCATTTCCTTGGTCGTTTTGGGGGCTTCCTCCTGGTAAAAATTTACGCCCTCATTGATATTTTCATATTCATTGATCAATGAAAAAAGAATAAAATCCAGCTCTTTGATATAGTCTTTGGTCATGGTAAGGGTGTTGCATTCATTTCTTTTTCTGCAGCAATTCTTTTGGATCCAATCAGGATGCCTTGCTTGTTTCTTGTAATAGGAATAAGATTTATTCCGCTTGAAGAAATGACAAATTCCCTGACTTCCTTTGAATGGTTCATTCCCCTTGATTTCATGACATACATGCTTCTGTTGCGCTCGCCCTCCAACTCAAGGTCCTCCAGCATGATCCATGTATCCACCATGGATGAAATGCCCTCGTCACTGGGGTTCTGGGAAATTGAACCAATCGTAATGGCCGCCGAAAACATGACGGTAATTTGCTTTGTCTTCAAATAGTCAATAAATCTGGTCAGCATGCTTCTTACATCACTGTTCGGGCCCTCTGTCATCAGGTTAGTGATTGGATCAAGTACTACCACTTGAGGATTGAATGTCTTGATGATTTCTTTGATTGCCATAAAATGCAATTCGAGATTCTGCAACGTAGGCCTGGCAAAATAAAACTGCAAGCGATTTGATGCAACATGTGGCTGAAGCTTCAGGCCGATCGACGACATGTTTCTGATGATCTGATTGGGCGCTTCCTCAAAAGCACAAAAAAGGCAGGTTTGTTGTTTATTACAAATATCATTGGCAAATGATGCAAGCAGGCTTGATTTTCCAGTACCTGCTGTGCCTGAAATAAGTATGCTGCTCCCCAAATAAAAACCTTTGTTGTCAAGCATTTCATCTAGTTTTTGAATACCTGAGGATATGCGTTCAGTACTAGATTTTTGCTGGAGGCCCTGACTGATCAACGGGAAAACGGTCAACCGGTTTTCGTCGATGGTAAATGGATATTCATTCAATGCATGCGGCGATCCCCTGAACTTCAGGATCCTCAATCTTCTTGTGCTGATCTGATTGGTTATCCGGTTGCTCAATTCAATGACGCAATCTGCAATCAGTTCTTCCAATCCCATGCGCGTCAAAAAAACATCTCCCAGTTCTGCAGTCACGATGGCCGTAACTTTTTTATCTTTTAACCATGAAAAAAGTCTTTTGAACTCAGAACGCAAAACATGCCTGTCCAGGCTTGCAAAAAGGGTGTCCAAAGAATCAAGCACCACCCTTTTGGCATTCACCTTTTCAATGGCCTGCTCAAGCCTCACAAATAAACCATCAATTTTATAGGTGCCCACTTCTTTGCTGATATTGGACCCTATCTCCAAATGCTCCAGATAAATACTTTTGTTCTCTATGAATCGATTGATATCATAACCAAGCGACGATACATTGTCCAGCAACTCATCGGTTTTTTCTTCAAACGTCATGAAGACCCCGGGCTCATTATACATTTCAATTCCATTGATGATATATTCCATTGCCATGAATGTTTTACCACTTCCAATGGATCCCACCAACAATGTTGGCCGATTGAGGGGAAGCCCACCAAAAGTGATATCATCAAACCCCTTTATTCCTGTAGAAGATTTCATCAATTTATATTCCCTAAAAGATCGATTGGTTTTAACCTGCTTTTCTTGAATCTTGCTTTCCATAATATCCAGGTATAGTTTGTGTAAGAAATGAAGTCAGTTAAGACGTACAATTATAGTTCCTTGCATTTTCGAAAAAGCTGACGCAGCATAACCCATCAGCCAACAATGGTCATGTACTATTGTCAAAATCGAATCCATGATTTTTTGCGTAGTATTGTGAAACCATGACAAGGATACCTTTTGATGAAATGAAGGCCACCATCAAGATGGCTTTCACCCTGGCCGGGATGCCAGAAGACAAGGCAGAAATTTGTGCAAGGACACATGCCGAATCCAGCATGGATGGCATATATTCTCATGGCCTGAACCGGGTTGAACGTTTTGTTGACTTTATCAGCAAAGGCTGGGTGGATGTACATGCATCACCAAGCCTTGACCTCAACCTTGGTGCAATGGAGGTTTACAATGGTAATCTTGGACCCGGCATCACCAATGCTATTTTTGCGATGGACAGGGCTACGGCCATTGCTGCAAAGAATGGACTGGGACTGGTCAGTCTCAACAATACCACCCATTGGATGCGTGGCGGTGCATACGGATGGCAGGCAGCAGAAAAAGGGTTTATCGGCATTTGCTGGACCAATACAGAATCCTGCATGCCTCCCTGGGGAGCGACTTCATCTGGCATTGGCAACAACCCTTTCATCATGGCCGTTCCCAGAAAAGAAGGCCACCTTGTATTAGATATGGCCATGTCTCAGTATTCATACGGCAAACTTGAGGTGACCAGGCTTGCCAACAAGAAACTACCCTATCCTGGTGGGTTTGACCAGGAAGGAAACCTCACAGACGACCCTGCAGCCATTGAACAAACACGAAGGATTTTGCCCATGGGATACTGGAAGGGCTCAGGGTTTGCCATCATGCTGGATGTGATTTCCAGCCTCCTCTCTGGTGGACTGACTACGGCAGGCATAGACAAAAAAGGCTTGGGCAGTTGTGGCAGCTGTTGTCAGGTTTTCATTGCCATTGATCCCTTGAAGATCAATACCCAGGAAATGATTGACCAAGCACTCAATGCAACAATAGATCAGCTGAGATCAACTGTTCCCGTAACCGAAGATGGGAAGATCTTATACCCCGGCGAAAGGTCTCTCAGCACAAGAGCAGAAAACATGGCCCTGGGTATTCCCGTTGATGATGGGGTCTGGAACAAGGTGAAAGCACTGGCAGGATTGATTTGCTAGTGTATTTTCAGTATTACAAAAGGTCACCATTTCAATTCAATGCCAGCCACAATTTGCCTGTCGATTCCAACACGGATTCCTTGTGGTCTTCTTGAAGCAATATATCTTTCATTGGTCAGGTTTTTCACAGCCAGGTTAAACACAATGTCTTTTTGGGGAAGCTTTATGAAGCCAGTAAAATCCATGATATAACGGGAATTTATCAGTCCAATCCTTCCGTCAGCACTGGCCGCAACCGTATTCAATTCGTCGGCAAACTGTTTCCCCGTAAAATTCCCGGACAACCTGAAACCAGCGCCCTTTGACGACTCAAACTCAATTGAATTGTTGAAGATGAACGAAGGTGCGTAGGGAAGTTTATTGTTCTTGATATTGGTCTTCATCCCAGTGGCAGAGATAAAGCGGTCTGCGTCATACCTGCTGCTGATGATGGTGGCGTTGGATGCAACAACCAGGGAATAATTTTTGACCATCGCCTTGCCCAAATCAAAAGAAACAGAAGCTTCTGCCCCGCGGTGATTTGTTCTTCCTCCATTGGCCAGCCCCGTTGCATTGGCATTGCCAGATGATTGTGAAATCGGTATAATTTGATTCTTGAAATCCATGCTAAAAAGGGTCGCCTCAGCACTCAGGTAGTTGCCATGGATAATTCGAACACCCAGTTCAGTGTTCCAACTTTCTTCCTGTTGGATGTCCATGGCCATGCCCTCAGCAGTGATGGCGTCCTTGGTGCGGGGAGGTGCAAAACCTTTGTGGATTCCACCAAAAATAATGGCATGTTCTTTCAGTTTATAATTGAATCCCAGACCAGGTAAAATTGCCATCATGCTGCTGGAAGCCAAGAGATTGGTGTCTGCAGTGATTGTCATTCCATTGACATTAAAACGGCCACGGAGGATATTTCTACCATATCCAAACTGCTCATAGCGAACGCCCATGTTGACATCAAGTTTTTTTGATAGGGTGATTTTGTCGTGCACATACACACTAATGGCTTGCCCTTTTCGTATTTCAACATCCCTCAGGTTGCCACCCACTGCAGTAGGCGCATTTCCTATGAGCAACTGCTCATCTGCTTTCTCTGAAAGGATTCTTGATCCTGCCTGCAACAAATGCTTTTCAGTTTTCCATTTAATCTGTGACTCAACACCAGCCACCTCAAACTGCCTGTTGCGATGGGTATTGGTTTTCAACATGTATACCGCTCCTCCAGGAATGGCTGGATTGCCCCATACAATACCGGTACGGTTCGCTGCGGATGCACTGAAACTAAAATCCTGTCTGCGCCAATCCCTTGTTGTGGTATAGGCAAAAGCGGTGGTCTGCAACTGGAGCTGCTTGTTCAAACGGTATTGGTGGGTCGCAGAAAAATGATAGCGCCTCACCGGGAGCAGATCGTTGGGTGCCATCCTCAGGTAATCCTGACCGCCTTTATCATACATGTGCTGCGTGAGGCCAATATAAGTTGAATTGGACAGTTCATCGTAAAGACCAAGCTTGATGCCAATCTTTGCTTTTTCACTCAGTGCAATACGCATCTTCGCTGAAATATCATGAAGGTTGAACCTGGTAGCACCAATCTTGTCTGCCCTTTTGTTGAGGTAACTCACCACAAAACCAATCTTATCAATTGTATTGCCATAGCTGGCATAGGTAGATACAAAGCCTCCAGTACCAGCCCTGAGCCTGAGGGTTGAAGATTCTTTTTCAGGAGGATTGGCGGAAATAAGGTTGACAACACCACCAGTGGTTTGAGGACCAAACAGTATTTGACCGCTCCCTTTCAATACTTCCACCGTGTTCATTTTATCGATGGGAGGGGTAAAATACAATTCAGGTTCACCATAGGGATTGAGCGCTACAGGTATCCCATCTTCCAGCACCAAAACATTCCGGCTCCGGTCAGGGTCCAATCCGCGGATACCAATATTCAGACGCAGTCCGGCACCTTCTTCATCCACCACATTGAGCCCGGGTATTTTCCTGAACAACTCGTTTCCATGAACAGGTGCTATTTTTTTGATGCTCTTAAAATCAAGCACAGTAACGGAGCCAGGAACCTTTGACAGTATCCTGTCTCGCTGCGCCAGGATCTCTATCTGTGGCATGCTTTGTTCTTTTGTTGAATCCTCTCGGGCATCAAATTCCTGGGCCAAAACCGCCCCTGAAACCACCATCATGCAACACAAGATCACCCATTTTTTCATCCACCTTGATTTTGAGCTGCAAAGATTAATCCGTGGCAGGAGGTTGAATTCCGAAATAAGGAAAAGTGATTTGCGAAATACGAAAAACAAAATCTCGGATAAATGGCAAAGGGTGACCAATATCACCTTTTGCGCCAACCTACAACCCTACCTTCGTAAAAATCAAGCCCATGTCAACACACCATCAAATCCTTGTTATCGGCGGAGGCAATGCCGGTATCTCTGTTACCGCTCAATTGTTGAACAAAAACAAATCGCTGGATATTGCTATTGTTGAACCTTCAGAGAAGCATTATTATCAACCTGCCTGGTCTTTGGTGGGTGCAGGTATTTTCAACAAGGCAAAAACCGTCCGGCAGGAATCGTCTGTCATCCCCAAAGGCGCCAAATGGATCAAAGATGCGGTGACAGGATTTTTTCCTGAATCCAACAAAGTGGGACTGGCTTCCGGAACTGAAATCAGCTACGACTACATGATTGTTGCACCAGGCATTCAATTGAATTGGGGTGAAGTGAAAGGATTGAAAGAGAACCTCGGCAAAAATGGCGTTTGCTCCAATTATGATTTCAGGTATGCAGACTATACCTGGGAATGCATCCAACATACTAAATCAGGAAGAGCCATTTTCACCAACCCGCATACCCCGGTAAAATGTGGTGGTGCACCCCAAAAAATCATGTACCTGGCCACAGATTATTTTGCCAAAAAAGGCATTGCTGACAAGATTCAGGCAGAAATGTGGACCGGTGGAACCAGGGTTTTTGGTGTTCCCAAATATGAAGAGGTATTGAAAAAAATCATCGAAAAAAGAAAGATCAAGTTCAGCTTTTTCCAAAAACTGGTTGAAATTGATGGTGAAAACAAAAAAGCAAAATTCGTTGGCATTGGAACCGCCAATGAAGGGGTTGAAACCTGGGTTGACTTTGAAATGATCCATGTAACGCCCCCACAGTCTGCTCCTGACTTTGTGAAAACAAGCCCGATTGCCAATGGCGCCGGATGGGTGGATGTGGACAAATACACCCTGCAACACATTAAATATCCCAATATTTTCTCCCTTGGCGATGCCTCTTCCCTGCCCACCAGCAGGACTGGTGCAGCAGTAAGAAAACAAGCTCCTATATTGGTGAAAAATCTTTTTTCTCTCATGCAGGGGAAACCGCTGGAGGCCAAATATGATGGATATACCAGCTGCCCTGTGGTCACCGGATACGGCAAACTCGTGCTGGCAGAATTTGACTACAACAACCAGCCCACGGAAACCTTCCCGTTCAACCAGGCCAAGGAAAGGTGGAGCATGTTCATGCTCAAGCGCTACATCCTTCCATGGCTTTACTGGAACAGGATTCTTCCAGGAAAGATGTAAGTTTACACCTTAACCCAAACCTGATTTTCATGAGGTCAATTTTTTCAACGCTCCTGCTATTGGCATGTTCGTTTGCATCCGTTTCCCAATCGCGCATCAACATCATTCCAAAGCCTGAAAAACTGCAGGAGATGGAAGGAAACTTCCCCCTCAACAACAACAAAATCCTTGTCAGCAAAGAGTTTCGTGAAGTCGGACTCTTGCTCGCGGACCTCATGCAATGGAAACAAAACCGGGTGACTGTTCTTCAAAAGGGGAGCACCCCTCCTGCAGGATCGATTGTCATTGAAAAAACTAAGGGCAACAAAAACGACAGTGCTGCCTATACCCTTGATATCAAGAAAAAAGGAATCCGCATCACTGCTTCGGGCTATGCAGGGGCCATCAATGCAATGCAAAGCCTGGCACAAATCATCCTTACCCAAGAGACCAAAACATCGATTCCCTGTGCATTGATTGAAGACAAGCCAAGGTTTGGTTACCGTGGCCTGATGCTCGATGTGTCAAGGCATTTCTTTCCTCCCAGCTTCGTTAAAAAAATGATTGACCTGATTGGTCTTTACAAGATCAATACGCTCCACATGCACCTTACCGATGCAGCAGGCTGGAGGATAGAGGTGAAGAAATATCCGGAACTCACTTCGCAAGCCGCATGGAGAACCAGTTATGGCTGGAAGAAATGGTGGAACAGTGATAGGTGTTACGCGAAAGAAGGAGAGGCCAGTGCATACGGCGGTTATTATACACAATCAGATGCCAAAGACCTGGTTGCCTATGCCCAAAAAAGAGGCATCACCATCATCCCTGAAATTGAAATGCCTGGCCACTCCGAAGAGGTCATTGCAGCATACCCACAGCTCGGTTGTATTGGTGCCAAAAAAGGCCAGGGTGAGTTTTGTTTGGGCAACGACTCCACTTTCATTTTCATGCAGGATGTGATCACTGAAATGATGACCATCTTTCCTTCCACCTATATCCATATCGGTGGCGACGAAGCGGGAAAGGCAAACTGGAAGACCTGCAGCAAATGCCAGCAACGAATCAAAGACAACAACCTGAAAGATGAATTTGAGCTGCAGAGCTATGCCATCAGAAGAATGGAGAAATTCATTTCTTCCAAAGGCCGTCAGTTGTTGGGCTGGGATGAAATTTTAGAAGGTGGATTGGCGCCCGGTGCCAGGGTGATGAGCTGGAGGGGTGAGAAAGGGGGCATTGAAGCGGCAAGAATGGGACACGATGTGATCATGACGCCCGGAGGCACCTGTTATTTTGACAAATACCAGCAAGATCCCACAACAGAACCTGAAGCCATAGGCGGTTTTCTTCCTCTTCAAAAAGTTTACGAATACGAACCCATGCCCAAAGAGCTGGAAGCAGGCAAACAGCAGTTTGTAAAAGGTGCGCAGGCAAACCTTTGGACTGAATATGTACCCACGATGGAGCATGCAGAATACATGGTCTTTCCAAGGATCATTGCCCTGAGCGAAGCGGTATGGTCTGAAAGAAAAAACATGGAATGGGGCAATTTTCAATCCAGGCTTTCGCAGCATTTTAAAATGTTGCAACGCCTCAATGTCAACTACTGCCGTCCGTCAGACAGGGTAGAAATCAGCCCAGTCATCGATGCGCCAAAAGGAATCACCACCATCAGCTTCAGCTCAGAACAGTTCAAACCGGAAATCAGGTATACCATTGATGGCAGCCTGCCAACCAGCAACTCAACCCTTTACACAGAACCATTCGCCATCACCGGATCAGCACTGGTCAAGACCGCTATCTTCAGAAAAGGAAGGATGAGCCAACGCCCAGACACCGTCGACATCAACCTGCATAAGGCGATTGGAAAAACAATCGTCTACAACAAAAAATACAGCAGCAGCTATGTGGCACAAAAAGAAGCAACCCTGATCAACGGATACAGAGGGTCGCTGACCTACCAGGATGGACAATGGCAGGGCTTCCTGAACGATGTGGATGTTACCATTGATTTGGGAAAGGAAGAGCCCTTGAGCAGGGTTCGTTCCACCTTCATGCAGATCATCGGCCCCGGTGTTTACATGCCGCACTTCATTGAAGTAAGCCTGAGTGCAGACGGTACTAATTTCACTCCAGCCGGAAAGACCCTGAATGATGTTTCTCCAACAGATTCCAAACTCAGCTTCAAGACGTTTGAGGTGGACCTCAAAGGCAAGCAGGCAAGGTATGTTCGGTTTGTGGCCAAGCTGCAAAGGGGCTTCCTTTTTGCAGACGAAATTATCATCGACTAAAACTCCTTCTCGGCCATTTCACTTTGCGGCAAACTGATCTTCCTGTTCTTTTTGGACAAGTTGAACCCTACTGAAAACTGCAGCTGATCAGGCTCGTAGATATAGTTGGTGGTGGTATAAAAATCCTTTCCCCAAGTGCTGATGCGCTGGATATTGGAAATTCCCAGGCCCATGTCCATGAACAACCACTGAGCCTGAAAGCTCCAACGGTTGTCCTTGCTTGTTTTTTTCACAGAAAAATTCGGGGTGAGGAATGCTCCGTCTTCACCCTGGGCAGTGGCCCTGAGCGACAGGTAGTTGACACTGAACTGCAGCTGCCAGTTTGCCTTCAACGCTAGGCTCTGCGTGGCATTGATGCTGTAGACCCAGCTGTTGTTGCTGAACGGAAGGCTGCCATTGAACAGCGATCCACGGATATCGTATTGATAGACATTTCCCCCAACGATCATTTGCCATGCCTTGCTGATGCGATAAGTCAAATTGGCCTCTGCCCCAGTTTGTCTGGCCAGGCCAGCATTCGTGAAGATCCTGCCCAGGATGGTATCATTGAAAACCTTGTTGACCCTTTGTATCGGGTTCTTGGTGCGCTGGTGGTAAAGGCTCAGGGAGAATGTTCCTTTGGACAATTTGTGCTCCACACCCAGTTCCCAAATGCCGGTCAACTCAGGCAACAATGCAGGATCGCCCTGCTCAAGGGTCTCGGAGTGTTCGCGTTCAGGGAAAGGATTGAGCTCAAAATTATTGGTTCGCTTGATGCGGCGCGTGAACGATTGTTTCAGCACCACTTTTTCAGCGAGTGCATACCTGATCAGATAAGAGGGGAACAGGTTCAACAAGGGCAGCCTGTTGCCAGGTACATTGTCGGAAAAAGAAAGATTCCGGAGCATCTGCTCTGCCCTCAATCCGGCCTGATAACTCAGTCTTCCTTTGGCATTGCTATACTGCCCGTAAGCTGCATGAATATTGTTGCGCACAGCC
>Ga0222712_10001720_pt1 | contig 26408 bp, 25 predicted proteins | sample C33_657DmetaG_FD_165043 | JGI IMG/M metagenome (GOLD analysis project Ga0222712, IMG submission 165043) | Estuarine water microbial communities from San Francisco Bay, California, United States - C33_657D | ecosystem: Environmental > Aquatic > Marine > Unclassified | place: USA: California... | reverse complement strand
GCCAAAGTTACCTTCTTAAAGTTGCCTGGCTTCTTGGCTAACTGTTCGCCATTAGATGCAGAGGTAAGCATGATGTCTAGCTGGCCTTGATTGATGAGTGTCTGCATATGACTTAAATACTCTTGTCGAGTTCTGTAAATTCCAGGACCGGATGCACCCCACGTTTTCCCAGGATATGGAGCTGGAGCCATGACACCAAAGGCCATATCGGCATCTTTAGCATCTGCGATGATGAAATCTGTTGGTTTGTACTTGCCAGCATGAATCTTGGCTAGTTTACGGTCTAAATCCTTTAATGGCTTCTTAGTAGTAGACATGGATTTATCCTATTGCGATTTCTAACATCTGACAATAACTAACGGCCGAAAATAAAGGTAAATCCAAAAAATAGCATCGCCATTGCTGAAATCAACTCCATGGTAAATTTTACCTGTGGCTTTTCTATAAAAGATCTAGCTCTATGTGTGCTCCAAATCAGTAAACTAAACCAAGCCAACACCTCAAAGTTATGTATCGCTGCAAGGATTAAGGAACCAATAACAATATTCATATCCTCAGGTAAAAAGGCTGGCATCACCGCAATATAGAAAGCTAAACCTTTTGGATTGGTTACTGTGATAATGAAAGCCTTAGAGAAGGTCTTCCAGAAATGACTGTAGATTTCGCTAGCTACCTCTTTCGGAGTATTGGCAACACGACGTGATTGGATGGCCATACTCACACCTAGGTAGATGAGGTATGTTCCGCCAAGTATTTTGAGAATTTGGTAAGCCTGATCTGAGGCAAGAATTACCGCGCTTATCCCAGTGGCCGCCGCCAAGCCAAGGACAAATACTCCGGCGATGATTCCAAAGAGTGTTCGATATGCAGCTCTACGTCCGCCAACGGTTGCAGATCGCAGGACCTGCACCGTGTCCAGTCCTGGAAGCATGGTGAGTAAGCCGGCAAGTACAGCAAAGCTGAGCATTGGTTAGTTACCCTCTCTTTGAAAAAGGGAGATGATTTTCGCCTCAAGTTTAAGCATGCCGTAGGCAAGCAGAATCAAAACCGCAATAATTAAGAAGTATAGAAAGTACTGATTCGATGGAGTTCCATATCGGGCAATAGCTAAGTTCCCGATTCGATCATGAATCAAGTAAAGGGGATAGGTGATTGCGGCCGCTGTCCCTATGCCTCTGATTCGTATTCTTGCAACGTCTTTGTTTAAAACGCAAAGCATTAAGAGATACATAACGGTAACAACGAGGCCAATTATCAGAGCAGAGTGATTTGGTCCGCGGTTTGCATCTAGCCAGGGCACAAGCTCCACTCGAGACGACAGCGCCCATAGATAAGAAGAAAGCAAGCCAACAACTCTAAACTGATTGAGACCCCATTTACCTATTGAGTAAATAATCGCTCCACCAGCTATCAGGGCGAAGAAACCGTTGAAGTACCAAATTTCAAAGTGATCTATCTCGAAGGCGTTCCACACCAAACCTATTAGTGACCACCATACAAAGATGTGAGGTAAGAAGCGCCCTAAGCGCAGAAGCAAAACGACGAAAATAAATACGTAGAACTGTAAGAGTCTTGCTAGGAACCAGTGAGCAGGATCAAGCCAAGGATGACTAAATGCTGTAGGTGCCATGGTTAAGGCGTGATAAAGATCCTGTGCCTTTAAACCTGGTCGATTCCAAATGCCGAACTGAGAAACGAAAAAGATAATAATTAATGCGATCCAATACAGCGGATACAGCCGCAAGAAACGCTTCCGAAGAAATATGCTCACAGAAACTCCTTGCGTGGAAGCAATCATGACAAAGCCTGTAATCATGAAGAAGAGTTCGACACCCAGGTAGCCATACTGCGCCCAATCCATTACGGGGGACTCTGTAACGTTTGGTGTCCGCCCTCGAGAAATTGCACTGTATAGATAGTGAAATGCGATCACAGATCCCAGAGCTACTACCCGCAAGAGATCTATAAAGTCGAGTCTTTTTGATACTCGGGATTCCATGAGATGGGAATCTACTAGATGTGTTGAGTGGACGATACTGGGATCGAACCAGTGACCCCCACAATGTCAATGTGGTGCTCTACCGCTGAGCCAATCGTCCAAGGTATTAATTAAGTTGTAGCGCAACTATATCGCAGCCGCTTTAGCGCCCGAAATCATCCTGCAAGCGCTCAATGTCATCCTCTCCGAAGTAGGTTCCCGTCTGAACCTCAACGAAGATGACATCTTCATCTCCAATGTTTGCCAGCCTGTGCGCATCTCCAACTTCGATATCGATCGAATCACCAGGGCCCATTTCAAACTCTGCATCATTGAGTGTCATAAGAGCCTTACCTTGAACAATAAGCCAGTGCTCGGCACGTTTGGTGTGGCGCTGAAGAGAAAATCTCTTACCTGGGTCGACCCAGATAGTTTTAACCTTGTAGCTCTGTGACTCCTGCAAAATCTCATAACGGCCCCAAGGTCGCTTTGAAAGATCTTCGCTCATTGCTCTCCTCGTTGAGAATTATGAATCGTACAAACTCGAAGTATTTCTACCATCTTTACTATCTCTACTTTGAGGTGGAAACGGGATTTGAACCCGTGTAGAGGGATTTGCAGTCCCTTGCCTCGCCTCTCGGCCATTCCACCATAGACAAACCGCCACCCGAAAATTAATTCTAAGCGGCGGTTAATCCGAGCGGACGACGGGGTTCGAACCCGCGACCTGAACCTTGGCAAGGTTCCGCGCTACCAGCTGCGCTACGTCCGCATTTTGTGCAGGGGCAAATCTAGCGCAGCCAGGGCTAATGCGCCAAAGGCATCGTTTTCACCGTAGCGTTACCGCGTGGATTTGAATCTGAGCGATGGCCCCTATGAATTCTGGATGGGTGGTAAGCATGCGACAAAGTTGGTCGAGATTTCCAAAGACCCAGCGGTTTTAGATGACGGAAACTTCTGGGCAATCTCTACAACCTTTGAAGGGGGATTTACCTTTGCACGTTTCGACAAAGTAGTTGATGAGGAGTTCACCGCACCTAGTTGGACCCCGATAGGAAGCCGATGGAGGTCGACTCTCAATCGTTTGGAGTACATCGAATATGTTAAATCTGCTCAACAGGAGATTTCCGAAGGCTTGATCTATCAAGTAAACGCTTGTCGAATTTTGAGTACCGGCGGTGTCGTTCAAGGATTGAACTCTCTCTTCAAAGAGCTCCTGCGCGCAAACCCGGCGCCCTTTGCAAGTTATTTGAAAGTACCCACTTTAGAGATCGCCTCAGCATCTCCTGAGCTCTTTATTTCCCGTTTAGGTAATCGAGTAAAGAGTTCACCCATAAAAGGCACTCAAACCCTTAATGAAGAGGGTTTTAGTCAGAAAGATCAAGCTGAGAACATCATGATCGTTGATTTGATGCGCAACGATCTAGGACAGATATGTTCCCCAGGAAGCATTGAGGTAGAACACCTGCTGCGAAGTGAAGATCATCCTGGAATTAGACACCTTGTTTCAGATGTTGTTGGTGACTTAAAGCCGGGAACCTCCTGGGCGCAAATTCTTGAAGCACTGTTACCTCCAGGATCTGTAAGCGGAGCGCCAAAACATTCGGCGCTCAAAAGCATTTCAAAGCATGAAAAAGGTGCGCGCGGTCCTTACTGTGGCGCGCTGGGGTGGATTCAAGGTGATTCTTCCTTGCTCTCAGTTGCGATAAGAACTTTTTGGAAAGAGGCGGATAACGTACTTCGCTTTGGTACCGGTGCGGGAATTACATGGCAAAGTGATGCAAACTCCGAATGGGAAGAGACTGAACTCAAAGCGATGAAACTCCTCTCCATAGCAGGAGGCGATCTCTCATGAAGATTTGGCGCAACAGCGAACTTATCGAAGAGAGCGTTAGCGGCTTTGAGAACCTCTGGCCAACTGGCACAGGAATCTTCGAAACTTTAAGGACAAGTTCAGGAAAGGTCTATGAGTTCAATCGACACATGCGTCGCGCATTAAAATCATCGATGGTTCTAGGGATCAAGCTGCCTACTGAAAATTTGATTCGAGACGCGATAGTTCAACTTCTGACATCACAGCCGCAAACAACTGGCAGATTAAGGATGCACTTTGCTCAAGATTTCTTTGCCGCCTCTCACGCACCTTATGAAGAGTTACTCAAAGAGGCTGATTTGATTTCTTGTGAGTTCTCTGAAAAAGCCATGCAGCATAAAATGTATCCATATACCCAAAGGCTTCAACTTCTTGAGAGCGCACAGGAACAGGGAGCCGATGATTTAATTTTGTGGGATCCACGAACAGAAATGATTCTCGAATCCTCCGTCTCAAACATACTTTTCCAAATTGATGATGTCTGGGTGACTCCTCCGATAGGAGCAGGGATACTCCCGGGAGTTGTGAGGGCAGTTTCCATAGAGCGATGCGGGGTTGCGGTCCGTGCGATTACTTACTCCCAGCTCAAAGATGTGCAGCAGGCGATTCTTGTCTCAAGTTTGAAGGTGGCACAGCCGGTGCGTTCAATCAATGGCAGAGTGCTAGTAAATACGCATATAGCGCACGCGATGAGCGCGCAAATCAGGGCAAATTACGAACTCAGTTCGGTAGGCTAAGCAACATGTCCGAGATCGCAATTAAAGTTGATGGTTTGGCGCAAAGAGTAGATGCGCAGACCAAGCCAACTCAGATCTTCGCCGAGTCGAAAGAGATCGTCGTCTGCAAGATCAACGGAGTCCTACGTGATCTCTGGACCGATTTAGTTGAAGGAGATGAGGTTGAAGGCGTAGCAATCTCCTCACCAGAGGGTCTAGCGGTTCTGCGACACTCAACAGCGCACGTTATGGCGCAAGCGGTACAGCAGAGTTTTGATCAAACTAGATTGGGAATCGGTCCACCGATTACTGATGGTTTTTATTATGACTTTGATCCACAACGCCCATTTAATCCTGAGGACTTAGACAAGATCGAAAGTGCTATGCGCAAGATTGTTAAAGAGGGTCAGAGATTCAAGCGACGCGTAACAACGGAAAAGGATGCGCTTAAGGAGCTTGCGCACGAGCCGTATAAGTGCGAACTTATTGGGATCAAATCAGGCGCAGGGGATGAGGCCAGCGTCGAAGTTGGTGGAACAGAGTTAACGATCTATGACAACTTAGGTCGCGATGGTCAACCGGTCTGGTCCGATCTCTGTCGGGGACCACATCTTCCTTCAACCAAGCACATTCCAGCCTTTAAATTAATGCGTTCCGCAGCCGCGTATTGGCGGGGTTCAGAAAAGAATCCAATGCTGCAGCGAATCTACGGAACAGCTTGGCCTTCTCAAGATGAACTCAACGCATACCTTGAACTTTTAGCTGAAGCCGAGAAGAGAGATCACAGAAGATTAGGAACCGAGTTAGACCTATTCTCTTTTCCAGAGGAGATCGGATCAGGTTTGGCGGTCTTTCATCCCAAGGGAGGAATCGTCCGTCGCGCGATGGAGGATTACTCACGGATTCGACATGAAGAAGAAGGATACGAGTTCGTTTACTCGCCACATCTAACCAAAGCTGCGCTCTTTCAAAAATCAGGTCACTTAGATTGGTACTCAGAGGGTATGTATCCACCCATGATCTTGGATGAAGAACACCATCCCGATGGAACCATTAAGCGTGCAGGGCAGCAGTACTACATGAAGCCTATGAACTGCCCTTTCCACAACTTGATATTCCAATCACGTGGTCGCTCTTATCGTGAACTTCCTCTGCGACTCTTTGAGTTTGGAACTGTGTACAGGTATGAAAAATCAGGGGTCTTGCATGGCATAACTCGTGCCCGTGGTTTTACTCAGGATGATGCACATATTTACTGCACCAAGGAGCAGATGCCCGCAGAGTTGGACTCGTTATTAACTTTCGTGCTCAATCTCTTACGCGATTACGGGCTAGAAGATTTTTACCTCGAACTCTCAACCCGAAACCCTGAGAAATCTGTCGGTGAGGACTCTGATTGGAATGAAGCTACAGAGGCGTTGCGCAAAGCTGCATTGGCGCAAAACCTTGAATTGGTACTTGATGAGGGTGGGGCGGCTTTTTATGGGCCAAAGATTTCAGTGCAGGCCAAAGATGCAATCGGCCGTACTTGGCAAATGTCTACTATCCAGGTTGACTTCCAACTCCCACAGCGATTTGAACTTGAGTACTCAGCTACAGATGGTTCAAGAAAACGCCCTGTCATGATTCACCGAGCTCTCTTCGGTTCGATAGAGAGGTTCTTTGGAGTCTTAACTGAGCATTACTCAGGTGCGTTTCCACCATGGTTAGCCCCTGTACAGGCTGTTGGAATTCCCGTAGCAGAAGCCTTTGCGGATTACCTCTCCGAAGTATTGAAGCAGTTTAAATCTGCGGGCATCCGGGTTGAGTTAGACGCATCCGATGATCGCATGCAGAAGAAGATTCGTAACGCGCAAATGCAAAAGGTGCCCTTCATGATTATTGCCGGTGAAGAGGATGCAAAGGCGAATGCGGTCTCTATTCGTTACCGTAACGGTGAACAGAAGAACGGCATCTCAGTTGCAGACGCTATCTCTGAGATTGCGACCGCGATCAAAACCCGCATCCAGGTATAGATCATGAGCATGGATGGTGGAGCGGGAATGCCTGATAGCTGGCAAAGACTTTGGGCACCTCACCGCATGGAGTACTTAAAGGGCGAAAATCGCCCGTTAAATGGGGATGAAACCCCATGCCCTTTCTGCAGTATTCCAAAGTTAAGCGATGAGGATGGCTTGATCGTTGCGCGAGGCAAGAGCGCCTACGTTGTCATGAATCTCTATCCATACAACGCCGGTCATCTACTTATCTGTGCCTATAGACATGTCGCAGATTTGACGCAACTCAGCGATGAAGAACGTAATGAAATCTCGTATCTATCTTCGCACGCGATGAAAGTTCTTCGAAAGGTTGCTAATCCAGCGGGTTTCAACCTTGGCATGAACCAAGGTTCAGTGGCAGGTGCGGGCGTAGCTGACCATATTCATCAGCATGTAGTTCCGCGCTGGTCAGGGGATGCAAACTTTATGCCAATCATTGGCAAGACTAAAACTATGCCGGCACTTTTGCAGACAACGCGTTCGGAGTTAGCTAATGCCTGGTGATTCCGCAATTCGTGCGATATAACTTTCAATAATCTCGACGCCTAAGTTATTTTCAAGAATCAAAGGAATCGCAGGGAAGAGTAGACCCGCTTCAAAAGCTCCTTCACCTGAACTTTCTATCATCTCAAGGTATTCATCTCTAAAATCGCTGATCAAATCCTGATGTTCTAGATCACTCGGAATACTCTGTGGGGGATTAGTGGTGAAATCAAAAATTTGCTGAGTTTCCAATGAAATCAAAGCAACAGGCGAACCGGACTCTGAATGCAGAACTAGATAGGGAGTAATGAGTTGATCAAAGACTCGATTGCCTATGAGAACGGCATCATCAAAATCAGCCTCAGAGCCTTCCAGCGATGTAACAACAACCAATCTGGGAACTTGAAACGCACTCAGCCCTTGCCAGGCTTCGATGGTTTCTGCGTCGATCCCTGCGGCTGGGTTGATCGCAAAGATTGCCAAGTCACAGGTTGATTCGGCCTTCCCTGGAAAGTGAGCACCGAACCTCTTGGCAACAGCTCCTGGCTGTGCGCTTACATGCCCGAAGACCTGAATAACTATCGGCGTTCTAGGCGATGAATCTGCAGATGTGGGCACGGGGAAAGAATACGATGTGCCTGATGATAAGTACCTCACTTAAGCCCGCCGTAACCCGAGCAATTAATCCAGTTGCAAAGGGTTTACTTAGAATGGGCGCCACTGCAAATGGTGTGACTTTTGCTGGCGCTAGTTCTTTAATTGTTAGCGCCCTGTACTTTCTGCCACGAGGTGATCTCTTTGTTGGATGTCTGGTTATCTCTTTCTTTTGCTTGAGCGACCTCTTTGATGGCGCGATGGCTCGCATTTCACAACAGGGAGCAAGCAGCTGGGGAGGGTTTCTAGACTCAACTCTAGATCGCATCGCCGATGCGGCGATTGTTTCTGGAGTTCTTCTGTACTTATTGAAGACTCAGGATGAGTTGATACCTGTCGCACTGGTCGCATTAGTTTCCGGCTTTCTCATCTCCTATATACGAGCAAAGGCTGAAAGTTTGGGTATTGAATGTTCCGTTGGTGTCGCTGAGCGCACCGAGAGACTCGTGATTGCATTGACATGCATAGGACTGGAAGGTTTGTCAGTTCCGTATGCGCTAGCTACTGGATTTTGGCTTTTAGCGATACTTGGCGTGATTACAGTTTTGCAACGTCTCTTTGTCGTTAGAAAAGGGACGCTAGAGCGGTGAAGGACTTCCTCTCGGCAAGAGCCTATTTTGTTGGCTGGAGATTGGTCCGTTGGTTACCCGAAAACCTAGCATACAAACTCTTCTTTGCCATTGGTAATTTCACTCGATCTAGAAACGGCAAGAGCGTTCAACGGCTTCGTAAGAATTTGACCCGCGTCAAGAACAGCTCCGAATCAAAGATAATCGAACCGCTGTTAGAGAATGCAATGAAATCCTACATGCGCTACTGGTGTGACACTTTTCGTTCTCCGGATTGGAGTGCCAAGAGAGTGCTGTCAACGGTCACATGTACAAATGAAGAGTTCTTAACTGGGCCTATGTTGCGAGGTGAAGGAGTAATTGTTGCCCTACCCCACGCTGGCAACTGGGATCATGCAGGTTCATACTTTTGTAGCAAAGGCTTTCCACTCGTTACGGTGGCAGAGCGGTTAAAACCAGAGGCGCTTTTTAGAAAGTTCCTCAAGTACCGTGAAGCCATCGGCATGGAGGTAATCGCACTTGATTCTCGTTCTATGGGAACGTTGATGCAGAGGGCTCGAGAAAAGAGATTGATTGCATTGGTTGCCGATAGAGACCTGTCTCAAAGTGGAGTGGATGTGAACTTCTTTGGACATACCGCACGTATGCCAGCGGGACCGGCTGTACTAGCTCTGCGAACCGGTCTTCCTCTTATCACCGCCTTTGTTTTCTACACAGAAGCCGGGATCCACATAAACTTTGAGAAGATCGAGATTTCGAGATCCAATGACGAAAAGTATGATATTTCTCTAATCGTTCAACGCTGCGCTGACAGTTTTGCATCGGGTATCGCATCGCACCCTGAAGATTGGCACATGTTGCAACGAATATGGATCGATGAAGGTTTCAAGGAGCGTGTTGTGTGATTACTCAAGCACTGCGCATCGGGATTGTTTGTCCATATGGGTGGGATACACCTGGTGGCGTACAAAATCATATTCGCGACTTAGCGGAGTATCTGATTGCCAAGGGACATTATGTGTCTGTTCTTGCGCCGGTGATAGATGAAGACAGCGTTCCAGATTATGTTGTGAGTGCAGGAAAACCAATCTCCATTCCGTATAACGGAGCCGTGGCTCGAGTTCTCTTTGGGCCAATTGCTTTTGCTCGAGTTAGATCCTGGATCTCTTCGGGCAGCTTTGATTTGCTTCATCTTCACGAACCAGCAATCCCATCAATCTCACTCCTTGCATGTTGGGCGGCCGAGGGACCGATGGTTGGAACCTTTCATGCCGCTGCAAAGAAGCAGAAAGTTATCTACGCAATTGGACCGATATTGGAGCCGCTCATAGAAAAGCTCTCCGCTCGGATCGCTGTCAGCGAGGCGGCTAGATCAACTCTCACGGAGCACTTAGATACCGATGCGGTTGTTATACCAAACGGCATTTACGCAAAAAGGTTCGCTCACGGAGAGCGTGTCGAAAAATGGAGCGGAAACACAATCGGCTTTATCGGTAGGTTTGAGGAACCAAGAAAAGGTTTGCAGATACTTCTGGATGCTCTGCCTATTATCGCTCGCTTTGCACCAGATGTTCGTGTTCTAGTTGCAGGGCCAGGAGATAGTGAGAAAGTTCTCGAAGATATCGACATGCAGTTACGCCACCGCTTTGAGTTTTTAGGAAGAATCTCCGAAAAGGAGAAAGCAGATCTGATGGCATCCATCGCGCTCTACGTTGCACCGAATACAGGTGGTGAATCCTTCGGAATTATTCTTGCTGAAGCCCTAGCTGGAGGTAGCGCCGTCGTGGCAAGTGATATTCCCGCCTTTGATTCACTGCTTGGGCATGGAGAGTTCGGCGCACTTTTCCCAACTGAAAATCCTCAAGAGCTTGCCAAGATTGTCATTGATCTACTTCGCGAACCGGAGAAGAGAAGGGCGTTAGCGGCTAAAGGTAGGACTCATGCACAAAGATTTGATTGGGATGTTGTTGCTGAAGAGATCTTCTCTGTCTACGAGATGTCAATGGTGGGAGGGGCTACCGTTCGTTTAGCCTCAGAGAACAGGGCATGGAATAGGTTTTCAACTACTGAATGGGGGAATCAGTGAAGGATTTGCTCTTAGTACTTCTTCTATTTTTACTTTCCCTTTGGTACCTATCTCACAGCGCAACACGTTTAGATCGCCTCCATCATCGTGTTGAGACGAGTTGGGCTAACTTAGATGGTCTCTTGCAAAGACGAGCAGCGGTTGCACTCGAAATCGCTCGCAGCACGATTTCTGATCCGGCGACCTCTCTCATTCTGACAGCTGCAGCACACCAGGCAAGAGAAGCCAACGTTCAAGACCGCTCCATGGCTGAGAGTGGATTATCTGGCGCGCTAGGACTCTTGCTACATGATGAAATATCGTCGACGGCCTTTATTGAAAAGGATTTAATGCGTGAGCTCTCCGAGCTAACTGACAAGATTCGTGTTGCTATAGCTTTGCATGTCGATGCTGTAAATCGGACTCAATCCGTTCGTAAGAAGTTTGTCTTTAGAGTTTTCCGATTAGCTGGTAGGGCTCCCTTACCCGTTACATACGAGTTTGAAGCAGATGTTCTCTAGAAAGTTATTTGGCAGATTCGTTGGAGCGATCTCTATCTCCATAGTGGTAGCTAGTTGCGCTTCAATTCCAAGTTCGATTCCAATAATCGGATCACCTGAACTAATAAGAAACTCTATTAGTGGTCGCGAAGGGGTAGATGGGCCTGTACTCGCGGTAAAGGTTGATGATACTCAAGCTGCACATCCTCAAGTGGGACTTGAAGATGCCGACCTTGTCTATATCGAACAGGTAGAGGGTGGGCTAACAAGGCTTGCAGCGATCTTCTCTTCAAAGATTCCAACGAGAGTTGGACCGGTTAGAAGTGCAAGAATCTCCGACATTGATATTTTGGCGCAGTATGGTCATATCGCGTTTGCCTATAGCGGTGCGCAACAAAAACTGCTACCTGTAATTGCGGCAGCAAACCTCCAAGATATGGGAGCACAGAGGCAGTCACCAACTATCTACAACACAGATCCAAACCGTCGCTCTCCGGTTGCCATGATTTTGCGAGCAGATTTACTGATGCGCAAACTTGTAGATGATGGTGCGCAGGTCGATAACTCCAAAAGTATTGGCTGGAGTTTTAGTGAAAAGTTTGAGACCGGCACGGCGATATCGCAGGCTAAAGTTAGTTGGCCAGCAAGTAGTTACACAGTGCAATGGTCAGAGATTGAGAAGCGCTGGCTTTTGTATACAAGGGATACAGCAGATCTCTCCGCCGATGGCCTGCATCTGGGACCAACAACCTTTGTCATACAAATAGTCAGAATACTTCCATCAATGTACGGCGATAAGTTCGGGGGAGTAACACCGTTTTCGGAAACTGTAGGCTCTGGCACGGGTTACATTCTTCGCGATGGCAAGTATCTTGCTGCGAAATGGACTCGTCCAACACCGTTGGATGGCACCACATGGACGGACCTCGAAGGAAATGAAATCCCCTTTGCCCCGGGACAGATTTGGATAGCGTTAACTGATAAGCAACCTGTTTTCACGCCTGTTACTGCAGATGCGAGTCCGACCTCTTCAAAGTAGTATTAGCGTCCTTACACAGTTTCGATAGGCTCAATAGATTCACTAAGTTCAAAGGGGTAGTAAATGTCTGAAGCAACCGGTACCGCGCGAGTTAAGCGCGGCATGGCAGAGATGCTCAAGGGCGGCGTCATCATGGATGTCGTTAACGCTGAGCAAGCCAAGATTGCCGAAGATGCTGGTGCAGTAGCTGTCATGGCGCTCGAGCGCGTACCTGCAGATATACGTGCCCAAGGTGGCGTAGCCCGCATGTCAGATCCAGACATGATCGAAAAGATTAAGGCTGTGGTTTCCATCCCTGTAATGGCGAAGGTGCGTATCGGCCACTTTGTAGAAGCACAGATTATTGAAAGCCTCGGCGTTGACTACATCGACGAGTCTGAGGTACTTACTCCAACCGATTATAAAAACCATATTGATAAATGGAATTTCAAGGTTCCATTTGTTTGTGGTGCCACAAACCTTGGCGAAGCTTTGCGCAGAATCAATGAAGGCGCGGCCATGATTCGCTCAAAAGGTGAAGCAGGAACTGGTGATGTATCCAATGCGATGACACACATGCGCCAAATCGGCGGAGAGATTCGACGCCTTACCTCCCTTCGCGAAGATGAACTCTATGTCGCAGCAAAAGAGATGCAGGCTCCTTACGCTCTAGTTAAGGAGGTTGCCGACACCGGCAAGCTTCCTGTTGTTTTGTTTACCGCTGGCGGAATTGCTACACCAGCAGATGCCGCGCTGATGATGCAGATGGGTGCTGATGGGGTTTTCATCGGCTCTGGAATATTTAAATCTGGAGACCCAGCACGTCGGGCTGCTGCTTGTGTTAAAGCAACTACATTCTTTGAGGATGCAAAGGTTCTTACAGATGCATCACGTGGCTTAGGCGAAGCAATGGTCGGAATCAACGTTGCAGATATCCCAGAACCACACCGTTTAGCTGAACGCGGTTGGTAGAAGTCGTTCTTTAGGTTATGAAACCACTTTAAGTCATGAAAATTGGCGTACTAGCCTTACAAGGTGATTTTCGAGAGCATATGGCTGCAATCAAATCCGCCGGACATGCTGCACTCTCAGTAAGACGTGTTGAAGAGCTCGACGAGGTTGATGCACTTATTCTGCCTGGCGGTGAGTCAACAACGATTGCAAAGCTGGCAAGAAGTTTCGGAGTATTCGAACCAATCAAGGAGAGAATTACCTCTGGAATGCCGGTGTACGGATCTTGCGCTGGAATGATTTTATTAGCAGACAAACTCTCAAACCCAGCTCCTGATCAAGAGACCTTTGGCGGCATTGACATGGTTGTTCGAAGAAACGCTTTTGGTAGACAGATCGATAGCTTTGAATCGAAGATCGAATTTGCCGGAGATACCTTGGAGGCGGTCTTTATCCGAGCCCCTTGGGTAGATTCACTTGGAGCTGAGGTTGAGATTTTATCAAGTGTTGTGCTTCCAGATGGTGGCTCATACCCAGTGGCGGTAAAGCAGGGCAACCTTCTTGCGACATCCTTCCATCCGGAGTTGACCTCGGATTTACGTGTGCACACATACTTTTTTGAACAGATCTGCAAATCCCATATAAAGTAGCCTCATAGAAGCTTTCAAAATTTCTTTCAAGATAGAGGTGTTCCATGTCAGGCCATTCCAAATGGGCGACGACTAAGCATAAGAAGGCGGTAATCGATGGCCGTCGCGCAAAAAACTTCGCGAAATTGATTAAGGCTATTGAGGTAGCTTCTCGAAACGGTGGACCTGATGTCGATGGTAACCCCACGCTCTTTGATGCAATTGCAAAGGCGAAGAAGAACTCCATGCCGGCTGACAACATTGAACGCGCGGTCAAGCGCGGAGCAGGGTTGGAGTCAGGCGGCGCCGATTGGCAAACCATTATGTATGAGGGGTATGGCCCCAACGGTGTCGCAATAATGATTGAGTGCCTCTCCGATAATAGAAATCGCGCTGCATCTGAGGTTCGCGTTGCCGTTACACGAAATGGCGGCTCAATGGCCGATCCGGGTTCGGTTGCATACCTCTTTAATCGAAAAGGCGTCATCATTGTTTCTAAGGTTGAGGGCGTTACCGAGGAGAAGATTCTTGAAGCTGTTTTAGAGGCCGGCGCCGAAGAGGTAAATGATCTCGGAGACTCCTTTGAAGTTGTTTGCGAGGCGAGCGACTTGGTAGCCGCCAGAACAGCGCTTCAAAGCTCTGGCGTTGATTACGAGTCTGCAGACTCTTCATTTCTGCCTTCGATGACTATTCCCCTTGATGCTGAAGGGGCGAAGAAGGTCTTCGAACTCATAGATGCCATTGAAGAGCTAGATGATGTGCAGAACGTTTTTAGCAACTTTGATGTATCCGATGAAGTTATGGCGAGCCTTTCCTAGAAGTTTTCAAGACGCTCCTAGGCTAGGAAGTTATGAGCCAGACACAAAAACGCATTCTAGGAGTTGATCCTGGATTGACCCGTTGCGGTGTTGGTGTCATCGAAGGCGCTGTCGGTGGAAAGATAAAACTTATCGGCGTTGGAGTAATCATGACCGACAGCGATACGGCGTTAGAGCACCGACTTCTGCAGCTTGAGCAGGAGTTAACAAAGTGGGTAGTGGCGCATAAGCCAGATGTGATTGCAATAGAGCGCGTCTTTTCGCAACATAATGTGCGCACTGTTATGGGAACCGGACAAGCTGCCGGTATTGCTCTTCTAGTAGCGGCAAAATCAGATACCCCAGTCATCATGCACACGCCCTCTGAAGTTAAGGCTGCCGTTACAGGGTCTGGCCGCGCCAATAAGGTCCAAGTTGCTCAGATGGTTGTCAAACTTCTCAATCTCAAGGAAGCGCCGAAACCCGTTGATGCTACCGATGCTCTAGCTCTCGCAATATGCAACCTTTGGCGCGGAGGCGGGAATGCAAAGATTGAATCGGCTCTAAAGGTTGAGAGATCGCGAATCGCAAAGTTGGCTAAAAGATGATCTCAACAATTAGTGGTGTTATTAAATCTCTTGGTGCCGACAAGCTGGTTATTGAGGTCGGGGGAGTTGGGTTCTCAATCAATGTCACTCATCAAACCTGCGCCGCATTGAATGTTGGGGTAGATGCCTCGCTCTTTACCTCATTAGTTGTTCGAGAGGATTCGCTAACACTCTTTGGCTTTATCGATGAGGAGTCACGAAATCTCTTTGAATTAGTTCAGACTGTAAGCGGTGTTGGTCCAAAGGTAGCTCTGTCTATTCTTGGAGCGCTTACACCTGATCTTCTTGCTCTAGCGATTTCACAGGAAGATACCTCTGCACTCGAAAAGGTTCCGGGTATTGGTCGAAAAGGTGCAGCAAGAATGATTTTGGAGCTCAAAGGGAAGGTTCAAGCAAGTAACCTTGCGCACTCAGAGCTTTTGCATCATCAACCTATTTGGAGAGAGCAGTTAGTGAGCGCATTAATCTCTCTTGGTTACTCAGCAAAGGACTCCGACGCCGCTATTTCACAGGTTGTTACCCATGTAACTTCACAAGGAATCGATGCTTCGAAGATGGAGTTATCTCAACTCCTAAAGCTAGCCCTTCAATCTGGTGGTAGATGATGAGTGAAGACCGTTTAGTATCACCTGGTTCATCACAAGATGACAGCTCAATCGAGTACGCCTTAAGACCGAAGAGTTTGGATGAGTTCATAGGACAGGAGCGCGTTCGCTCCCAAATTAGCGTCTTACTGCAGGCCGCCAAAAAGAGAGGCGCGCCCGCCGATCACATTCTGCTCTCAGGACCTCCAGGTCTTGGTAAAACTACTTTGGCGATGATTCTTGCAAGTGAGATGGATACTCCGATTCGAATCAGTAGCGGTCCTGCGATTACACATGCTGGTGACTTAGCCGCCATTCTCTCTTCACTGGTTGAAGGCGAAATATTTTTCCTTGATGAGATTCATCGACTTCCAAGGCCTGCCGGAGAGCTTCTCTACTTGGCGATGGAGGATTTTCGAGTAGATGTAGTTGTTGGTAAAGGTCCAGGTGCAACAGCGATTCCACTTCAACTGCCGCGTTTTACTTTGGTGGGAGCAACAACTAGAGCTGGCTTACTTCCAAGTCCATTGCGAGATCGTTTCGGATTTACAGCGCACCTTGATTTCTATGAATCTATGGAACTAGAAGAAGTAATTCGACGAAGCGCTGCCTTGTTACATCTTGAGATAGATGGAAAAGCTATCTCTGAGATTGCTGGCCGATCACGAGGAACTCCACGCATCGCTAACCGTTTACTAAGACGTGTACGTGATTTTGCGCAGGTCAACGGTTCAAACTCCCTTACTCATCAGGATTCACTCAACGCTCTCGAGATGTATGAGGTAGATGAGATGGGTCTGGATCGACTCGATCGCGGGGTGCTGCTTGCATTGATTGAACGGTTCAATGGAGGACCGGTAGGTCTTTCCACATTGGCTATCGCCGTCGGTGAAGAGATCGAAACCGTTGAATCTGTGGCCGAACCCTTCCTAGTGCGAAACGGTTTCATGGCGAGAACCCCTCGCGGTCGAGTAGCAACAGCCCTTGGATGGAGCCATTTGGGACGAACACCACCCGCTGGAGCTTTGACCCTTTTCGACACACCTGCGCCTGACGCCTAGACTCTCCTCTTATGTCCACACCTATTAAAACTGTAAAGAGTTCAGCTCGCCCTGGACGCTCATTGGCCATCCTTGCCGTGATCATTTTGGGGCTGTTAGTCACCGCCCTTATTCAGGGGGCGACGAGCGTGAAACTCGGACTTGATCTTCGTGGCGGTACAAGTGTGACGCTCCAGCCTCGTGCATCCAATGCATCGGACAAGGTAACTTCAGAGGCGATCGATCAAGCTGTTTCAATTATTCGTCAACGCGTTAACTCACTTGGCGTCGCAGAGAGTGAAGTATCGGCACAGGGCAGTGGAACCAATCGACAAATTGTGATCTCGGTACCAGGAGATAGCGGACGTAGAGTTGTAGATCTCGTAGGTCAAACAGCTGAGCTTCGCTTTCGTCAAGTCTTAGCAACCGGATCTGGCGTACCAGCAGCCTCCGATACTTCAACGGCAGCAACACCTGTTAATGGGGTGACGCCTGAACTAAACGCCAAGTACGCATCTCTAGATTGCACCAATATCGCAAATCTTGAAGGTACCGGAACCGATAATCCAAGTGACACGATTGCAGCTTGTTCTCGCGATGGTGGTACTAAGTACATTCTCGCTCCGGCTGAGGTACTGGGGCGACAGGTTTCAAAGGCTGCTGCAGGAATTGCAACGCAATCTGGTAACCAATGGATTGTGACCCTTGATTTCAATGGAGAAGGAACATCAGCATTCGGTGCACTCACATCTCGAGTTACATCACTTGGTGCACCATTAAACCAAGTAGCTATTGTGCTTGATGGTTTAGTTGTATCTGCTCCAACCATTAACGAAGCTATCCCATCAGGAAGTGCGCAAATTAGCGGATCGTTTACATCTACTGAGGCACAGGATTTAGCGAATGTTTTGAAGTATGGAGCCCTCCCATTGGCATTTGATCGCGGAGAGGTTCAGCAAGTTTCACCTACCCTTGGCTCTGAACAGTTAAGCGCCGGTTTACTTGCCGGATTGCTAGGTCTTGGTTTAGTACTGATTTACTCGATGCTCTACTACCGTGGACTCGGAATCGTAACCGTTGGCTCACTTGCGATAGCGGCAGGGCTTCTTTATCTACTCTTTCTTGTCTTGGGTGAGACGATTGGATTTACGCTGACTTTGGCAGGAATCGCGGGAGCCATTGTTGCGATCGGTGTTACGGCGGACTCGTTTATCGTTTACTTTGAGAGAATTAGGGATGAGGTGCGAGAAGGTAGATCGCTTCGTTCGGCGGTCGAGAGCGGATGGGTTAAAGCGCGTCACACGATTATCGTGGCTGACGCTGTCTCGCTGATTTCGGCCTTACTTCTCTACTTCTTCGCAGTTGGTGGCGTTCGCGGATTCGCATTTACCTTGGGCCTAACTACCCTGGTCGACTTATTGGTCGTATTCATGTTTACAAAGCCGTTAGTAACGGTTTTGGCACGCCTTCACTTCTTTTCTAGTGGACATCGACTCTCAGGCTTCTCCGCTAAGAGCATCGGCTTAAAGAATCTAACTGAGAAAGTGGAGGCATAAGTTATGTCAAAGTTAACTGGGCTTGGTGGCCGCCTTTACTCAGGTGAGACCTCCTTTAACTTCATCGAAAGACGCCGTACTTGGTATGCGGTTTCAGCGCTGTTCATACTCTTATCTACTGCAGCTCTGGCAATTCAAGGTCTGCACCTGGGCATTGAGTTCAAGGGCGGATCTAGTTACACCGTTAACAAAGCTACAGCGACGGTTGAACAAGCCCGATCTGCTGTCGAATCTGTTGGCATTAGTGGAGAGCTCATTGTCCAAAAGATTGGTGATGACAAGGTTCGCGTTCAAACCGGTGCACTTACATCGGCACAATCTAAAGCTGTTGAGGCAGCCCTGGTACAAGAGTTCTCAATTACAGCAGAGTCAATTGATACTCAACTAGTGGGTCCATCATGGGGTAAGGAGATCACACAAAAAGCTCTCTACGGTCTGATCGCCTTTCTCTTAGTCGTCATGTTGTTCCTGGCGATGACCTTTGAGCCAAAGATGGCAATTGCTGCAATTGTCGCAGTGGTGCACGATGTCTTTATCACCGTTGGAATCTATGCTCTTGTTGGATTTGATGTCACGCCGGCTACAGTCATTGGTTTTCTAACTATTCTGGGTTACTCGCTCTATGACACGGTGGTTGTCTTCGACAAGATCCGCGAAAATACAAAGGGAATCGTCGCTTCCGGAAAGATGACCTACTCACAGGCGGTAAATCTAGGTGTTAACCAGACGATAGTTCGATCAGCAAACACCTCTTTAATTGCGCTGTTACCAGTCGGTTCGATCCTCTTTGTAGGTGCTGGTCTATTAGGAGCAGGTACTCTCAAAGATCTCTCATTAGCTCTCTTTATCGGTCTTGCTGTTGGTACATACTCATCAATCTTTATTGCACCTCCGATACTTGCTTCATTGCGCGAGAAGGAGCCTGCAATGGTTGCTTTATCCAAGCGTGTTGCATCTCGTGGTGGTGCGCCTGTGGCAGAGAGTGCAGTTGCAGGAATTCGTCCAAGTATCGGTCGAGGACCTCGCAATCAACCAAAGCGCAAGGGCCGCAAGTAGTTGCACAATGGACACTCTCGTACAACCGCTTTTAGCGGAGGTAAAAGAGCATGATCCAAACGCTGCGTTAAGTGAGATAGAGCGCGCATTCGAGATAGCTAAAGCTGCTCACGCAGGTCAAAAGAGAAAATCCGGTGAGGATTACATCACCCATCCAGTAGCTGTTTCACAGATTTTGGCTGAGCTCGGTTTAAATGATCAGACGATCATCGCCTCACTTCTGCATGACACGGTAGAGGACACCCCGTACTCACTTACCCAACTCCGTAAAGATTTTGGGGATGAGATTGCAAATCTCGTCGATGGTGTCACTAAGTTGGACAAGTTGACGTACGGCCCTACAGCTGAAGCTGAGACTGTTCGTAAGATGATTGTCGCCATGTCCCGTGACATCCGTGTTCTAGTCATCAAATTAGCTGATCGCTTACACAATGCACGGACATGGAGTTTCGTCTCTCCTGAGAGCGCCTCAAGAAAGGCTAGAGAGACCTTAGATATATACGCCCCGTTAGCCCATCGCTTAGGTATGAACGCAATCAAGTGGGAGCTAGAGGATCTCTCCTTTGAGGTGCTTGAACCAAAGAAGTTTGAGGAGATTTCCAGATTAGTCGCAGAGCGCTCACCATCCAGAGATGCTCTTACAAAAGAGGTTATAGAGACGGTTCAATCAGATTTATCCTCCGATGCAATTTCAGCAAGTGTTACCGGGCGTAAGAAACACTTCTATAGTGTCTATCAAAAGATGGTTGTGCGCGGACGCGAGTTCAACGATATCTACGATCTAGTCGGCATTCGTGTTCTAGTAAATGATGTACGTGACTGTTATGCAGTACTGGGATCTATACATGCACGGTGGAGCCCTGTCCCTGGGCGTTTTAAGGATTACATTGCAATGCCCAAATTCAATCTCTATCAATCTCTTCACACCACGGTTATTGGTCCAACCGGAAAAGCTATCGAAATTCAGATTCGTACCTATGACATGCATGCCAGAGCAGAGTTTGGTATCGCAGCGCACTGGAAATATAAGCAGGGCAACGAGACGGAGAACACTTCACCTGAGATGCTTTGGCTGCGTCAACTTCATGAATGGCAGAAGGAGACTGAGGATCCATCAGAGTTCTTAGAAGCGTTGCGCTTTGATTTAGGAAGCCCGGAAGTTTTCGTCTTCACTCCAAAGGGGAGTGTGATTGCACTCCCAGGAGGGTCTACACCAGTTGATTTTGCCTACACAGTGCATACCGATGTAGGCAATCGTTGCGCCGGCGCAAAGGTAAATGGTCGCTTAGTACCGCTTGAAACAAAGCTGGTAAATGGTGATGTTGTCGAGGTTGTCACCAACAAGAGTGAGAGTGCAAGTCCGAGCAGGGATTGGCTTAACTTCGTTAAATCACCGCGAGCTCGATCAAAGATAAAAGCCTGGTTTAGCAAGGAGCGTCGTGAAGAGGCTATCGATGCTGGCCGTGAATCTATAGCACGGCAGATGCGAAAAGCTGGTCTTCCACTTCAAAAAATCTTTGCTGGACACTCACTTCTAGAGCTGGCGCATGAGATGCGCTACCCAGATATTTCGGCTCTCTACAGCGCGGTGGGGGATGGGCATGTTTCTGCAGCCTCTGTCATTGAGAAACTGATCGTTGCTATGGGTGTTGAGGATTCACACCCAGAAGCATCTCTAGAGAGCATCCCAACTGGAAAACCCATTAGTAAGAGATCGAGCAACTCAATCGAGGTTGAAGGAGTCGGTGATGTGCTGGTAAAACTTGCGCGTTGTTGCACCCCTGTACCAGGTGATCCGATAATGGGGTTCGTCACTCGTGGAAGCGGAATCTCTGTTCACCGTGAAGACTGTATTAACGCTACCGATTTACAGAAGTTTCAAAGCGATCGCGTTGTGCGCGTTAAGTGGCTTGCAGGAGCTGCATCGATTTTCTTAGTGAATATCCAAGTAGAAGCCCTCGACAGATCACGACTTCTAGCTGATGTAACGAGGGCGCTATCTGAGCAGCATGTAAATATCTTGAGCGCTTCTGTGAGCACATCCAAGGATCGAACCGCCATCTCTAAGTTCACCTTTGAAATGGCAGATGCGACACACCTTGATTCAGTGTTAAGCGCAGTACGCCAAGTCGAAGGCGTTTACGACGTCTACAGACTTTAGAGGCTAATTGAACTCCGCTAGTGACTTTTGCGCTTCTTCAAGCCAGACACGTCGAGCGGTTGCAGACTCAAGGGCTTCAGTTGCTTTCTTAGCATTTCCAGAAGCCTGGGCCTTTGTCGCAATCTTTTCGTAGTTTTCGATGGCATCACTTAGTTGTTTTACAACATCTAGAGCGCGTGCTTTTGCTGCTGGATCACTCTTGCGCCAAAGATCTGCTTCAGCCGATTTAATGGCCTCTTCAACCTTTGCAACGCGAGCATCTAAAGCCGCTCGTTTATCGCGATTGGTCATTCCAATCTTTACCCATTGATTCATCAAATCGCGGAAGGCGTTCTTAGCAGCCTTTACATCGGTAAATGGAATAAGTGCTTCGAACTGTGGAACAAGCGCCTCTCGCTTCTCCAGATTTGCAACCATTGAAACCTCACGCTTTTCAAGGTCGGCATTCTTTGCTGTAAAGAATGTGTCTTGTGCGGTCTTAAATCGAGCCCAGAGCTTGGCGTCATCACTTGGCTTTCCACGTCCTGCAGCTTTCCAAGAGTCCATGAGTGATTTGAATCGACGAGCTGTTGCTACCCAATCAGTTGATGTAGCGAGCTTCTCCGCCTCTTCGATGATCTCCTTCTTAGCTGTACTTACCTGTGAAGATGTAGCTTCGAGCGCAGCAAAGTGTGTCCGACGACGTTTATCGAACTTATTGCGAGATGAGGAGAAACGCTTCCAGAAATCGGCATCAGATTTCTTATCTAGACGTGGCGCTAACTTCCATTCATCTAGAAGAGTCTTTAAGCGGTCGCCTGTTACCTTCCAGTTTTCAGATAAGGCAAGTGACTCAGCCTCTGCAACGATCTTTTCCTTTTCGATAATAATCTGTTCGCGACGAGCTGCTTTAGCAACAGCCTCAGCTGCCTTCTTAGCCTCGTACTTTTCGCGATGGCCTTCAATCAGGGGTTCGATCTGTTCTACTGAAGCAGCTAGAGCTGCTAAATCTCCAACACCATTTAACTCACGTACTTGTTGGCGGAGCTTCTTAACGGCTTCATAAGCATCATCAGGAACCATCGCACCACTTGCTATGCGGGCGGCAGTGAGTGCTACTTCAGAGGCGAGAGCTTCAAACTTTCGCACAAAGTAGGTGAGCGCTTCTTCTGCGCTCTTTCCTGGATAAGAGCCAACCGGTTTGTTGCCTTCTGGGGTTATGACGTAAACGGTTCCATCCTCACCAACGTGACCAAACTTTGCTGGATCACCTACAAGAGCAGAGGCGGCGCTTGCTCCGCCAATAAGTGGTGCAGGGGTGATTGATGCTGGATTGATTCCTTCGGTCATGGAGTTTCCCTTTCAGCGCGTCGGCTTTTGGCCTTCGTTGTTTATGGTGTTTGTGAAGTGTTTTAACTGGAGTAAAAGGTACCCTGTCCTGCGTCAGAGCGTAAATTTAAGCGCAGTTACAGGGCTCTTGTGCGGGGCGTTATGGGGTGAGGAAGTGCTCGTCAAATCATTCCCGGCTCCCATGTATGCGACGAACTGCTGGATCATTGCATCAGGGGTAGGGCAAGAGTGCATCATTGTCGATCCAGGGATGCCTGATATTTCACATGAGATTGAGGCCATTGTCTCTGAGCACAAGTTGAAACCAGTTGCCGCCCTTCTAACCCATGGACATCTAGATCACACCTTTTCTGTTAAACCACTTGCAGATGGTTATGGAATAGATGCATATATTCATTCTGAAGATCGAACAGCTCTGGTAAACCCTGAGAAGATTCATGGCGCAGCGTTCATAGAAGCGCTAAGCGGGTTAGAGTTTAAGGAACCTATATCAGTTAAAGAGCTTCGTAACGGCGCAGTTTTGAACTTTATAGGCATGCAAATTACCGCGATACACGCTCCAGGCCATACCGCGGGTTCGTTGATGTTTGATATTAACGGCGAGTTATTAGTAAGCGGTGACGTTCTCTTCGCGGGCTCTATTGGTCGAACAGACCTACCCTCTGGTTCGGCTGAGCAGATGCGCAAAACACTTAAGAGCAAGGTCCTTACTCTTTCCGATGATTTTCGCGTGCTCACGGGACACGGTGCTGAAACAACCATCAAATACGAGCGCGCAAACAACCCTTATCTGAAAGAATTAAGGGTATGAAGTTCGAGAAGATTGCAGCACCAAAAGGGGTAAGCGAGTACGCGCCCCCAGACTCCGCTGCCTTCGAGTGGGTACGACAATCCTTAATCGATCCTGCAAAGTTAGCCGGCTATCAATTGATCGAGCTTCCAGTCTTTGAAGACACAACTCTCTTCTCTCGGGGAGTGGGTGAATCGACGGATGTTGTCTCAAAGGAGATGTATACCTTTGAGGATCGCGGCGGAAGATCGATCACCCTTCGCCCCGAAGGCACCGCTGGTGTTATGCGAAGCGTTATCGAAAACAGTTTGGATCGAGGCCAACTTCCGGTAAAAGTTTGGTACTCCGGAGCGTTCTTTAGGGCCGAGCGTCCTCAGGCGGGTAGATACCGACAGTTCTATCAGGTGGGTGTCGAAGCGATTGGATTAGATGACCCAGCTATTGATGCAGAGGTCATAGCCATTGCAGATCGTGGTTTTAAGAAGATAGGTCTAAAAAACTATCGTCTTGAGATTACATCTTTGGGTGATGCAAAATCTCGTGCAGCTCATCGAGTTGACCTGCTTAAGTTTATTTCCACTCTTACATTAGATGAGGCAACCGCTGCGCGAGCAGCAATCAATCCGCTGCGCCTCTTTGATGACAAGAGGGATGAGATGAAGCAGGCGATGGAAAAGGCACCACTTCTGATGGACTATCTCTCACCTGAGTCTGGGTCTCATTTCAAGCAGGTGCTTGCATATCTTGCCGCGCTTAAGGTTGATTATGTACTGAATCCTCGAATGGTTCGCGGTCTGGATTACTACACCGGAACAACATTTGAGTTTGTACATTCAGATTTGGGCGCTCAATCCGGCATTGGCGGGGGAGGCAGATACGACGGCTTGATGGAGACGCTGGGCGGACAAAATCTCTCAGGAATTGGTTTCGGTTTAGGCGTTGATCGCGCCCTTCTTGCCGCGAAGGCAGAAGGTTTGATCGCAAAGAGCGCCTTCTCTTCAGATCTATTTCTTATTCCATTGGGAGAGACTGCAAAGGGTGCCGCTCTTTCGATATCAGCGCAGTTGCGCGAATTAGGGATAGTTACAGAGATAGCTTTCGGTGATCGAGCGCTTAAGGGCGCGATGAAAGCTGCAGATAAGAGCGGCTCACGCTATGTAATCGTCCTGGGGGAGGCTGAGTTGGCCTCGGGGCAGGTTGAGATAAAACGCATGTCAGATGGAGCTACATCCTCCGTTAAGATTAGCGACTTAAGCGGTTTTGCTTTCGACAAATAAGGGCGGCACACTCAATGTTACGTACTCACGATGCGGGCGAACTACGTGCATCCCACGCTGGTAAATCGGTAACCCTTGCTGGATGGGTCGCAAGACGACGTGACCACGGCGGTGTTGCCTTTATCGATCTTCGCGACGCTACAGGTTCAGTTCAAGTAGTCATTAGAGATGAGTCCGTGGCTAGCTCCTTACGTGCTGAGTACTGCTTAATGATTACGGGGGAGGTAGTTCTAAGACCTGCCGGAAATGAGAACTCAGCACTTCCCACAGGTGCAATTGAGGTCATGGGCGATGATGTTGTTGTATTGAGTGAGTCCGCTCCACTTCCATTCCCAGTTGATTCAGGTTCCGATGCCGATATCTCTGAAGAGGTACGACTTAAGTATCGATACTTAGATTTACGTCGCGAAAAGCCTTCATCTAATCTGCGACTGCGTTCGAAGGTAACCTCAACAATTCGCCGCGTGATGGAGGATTTGGAGTTTCTAGAGATAGAGACGCCTTATCTGACCCGTTCAACACCTGAAGGCGCACGTGACTTTCTAGTTCCTGTTCGTCTTCAACCAGGTAGTTGGTATGCGCTACCACAATCACCTCAACTCTTTAAGCAGTTGTTAATGGTTGCTGGAATGGAGCGCTACTACCAGATTGCTCGTTGCTTCAGGGATGAGGATTTTCGCGCCGATCGCCAACCTGAGTTCACTCAGTTGGATATCGAAATGTCATTTATTGATCAAAGCGATATTTTGGCCGTTGCTGAAAAACTGTTAGTGCGCGTCTGGAAGCAGGCCGTTGATTACGACATTCCAACGCCGATTCCTCACATGACATATAAAGATGCAATGGATAAGTACGGCTCCGATAAGCCTGACCTTCGATTTGGGCTTTCGTTAGTAGAACTCACCGATTTCTTTAAAGACACACCCTTTAGAGTCTTTCAATCTCCTTACGTTGGCAGTGTCGTTATGCCCGGTGGTGCATCCTCTGCAAGACGCGAGTTAGATGCCTGGCAGGATTGGGCAAAAGCCCGAGGAGCTAAGGGCTTGGCTTACATCTTAATTAACGAAGATGGAACTCTTGGTGGTCCTGTCTCTAAAAATATTTCTGAGAGTGAACAGGCAGGAATCGCCGCAATAACGGGTGCAAAGCCTGGCGATGCGGTCTTTTTTGCCGCTGGTGAGAGAGCTTCTTCTCAATCACTATTAGGAGCTGCACGACTTGAGATTGGAAAACGTTGCGATCTCATCGACTCATCGAAATGGGAGTTTGTATGGGTTGTCGATGCACCTATGTTTGAGCCAACCGACAACGGTGGTTGGACTGCTGTGCACCATCCATTCACAGGTCCAAAACCTGAGTTCGCCTCAACCTTTAAGAGCGATCCAGCTTCTGCTTTAGCTTACGCCTACGACATCGTTCTCAACGGAACTGAACTCGGTGGCGGATCTATTCGTATTCACGATCGCCAAGTTCAAAAAGATGTCTTCACAACTATTGGTCTATCTGATGAAGAGGCTCAAAGTAAGTTTGGATTTCTACTTGAAGCCTTTAACTATGGACCTCCTCCACACGGTGGAATCGCCCTTGGCCTCGACCGTGTGTGCGCCCTACTTACAGGAAGTGACTCAATCCGCGAAGTGATTGCTTTCCCTAAGACTGCTAGTGGTGGAGATCCACTAACTGGTGCCCCAACTCCCATCACTCCCGCTCAACGTAAAGAGAGTGGAATCGACTG
>Ga0222712_10001717_pt1 | contig 26424 bp, 21 predicted proteins | sample C33_657DmetaG_FD_165043 | JGI IMG/M metagenome (GOLD analysis project Ga0222712, IMG submission 165043) | Estuarine water microbial communities from San Francisco Bay, California, United States - C33_657D | ecosystem: Environmental > Aquatic > Marine > Unclassified | place: USA: California... | reverse complement strand
CAAAAATTGAAGTAGGCTTAATTGGAAGTTGTACTAACTCTTCTTACGAAGACATTAGCCGTGCAGTAAGTTTAGCAAAACAAGTATCTGAAAAAGGATTGACAACTAAAGCAGAATACATGATCACACCAGGTTCTGAGCAAGTAAGATATACCATTGAGAGAGATGGTTTCTTAGATGTGTTCAGTCAAATTGGTGCAAAAGTATTTGCAAATGCATGTGGTCCATGTATTGGTATGTGGGAGCGTGTAGGTGCAGAGAAAAAAGAAAAAAATACAATTGTACACTCATTCAATAGAAACTTTGCAAAGCGTGCGGATGGCAATCCAAATACTTACGCGTTTGTAGGTTCTCCTGAAATAGTGACTGCACTTGCTATTGCAGGTGATTTAACTTTCAATCCATTAACAGATACATTAACCAACGACAAGGGCGAACAAGTTAAATTAGACGCCCCAACTGGTGATGAATTACCATTAAGAGGATTCGCAGTTGAAGATGCAGGATTCCAAGCACCAGCAGAAGATGGTTCAAAAGTAGTAGTAGCCGTTGACCCAGCGTCTAAGCGTTTACAATTATTAGATCCGTTTACTGCATGGGAAGGGACTGATTTGAAATCATTGAAATTATTGATTAAAGCTAAAGGAAAATGTACCACCGACCATATCTCTATGGCAGGTCCTTGGTTAAAGTTCCGTGGTCACTTAGACAATATCTCAAATAACTTATTGATTGGCGCTGTGAACTTCTTCAACGAAAAAACAGATAATGTAAAAAGTCAAATCAACGGCAATTATGATACAGTTCCAAATACACAAAGAGCTTACAAAGCTGCAGGTATCGGAACGATTGTAGTAGGAGATGAAAACTATGGTGAAGGTAGCTCTCGTGAGCACGCTGCTATGGAGCCAAGACATTTAGGAGTGCGTGTGGTGATGACAAAATCTTTTGCACGTATCCACGAAACGAATTTGAAAAAACAAGGTATGTTGGCTTTGACTTTTGCAGACAAAGCAGACTATGATAAGATTCAGGAAGATGATAGCATTGATATCATTGGTTTAACCAACTTTGCGCCAGGTACACCATTAACTGTGGTTTTAACGCACAAAGACGGAACAACTGATACCATTTATGCTAACCATACTTATAACCAACAACAAATTGAGTGGTTTAAAGCAGGTGGTGCATTGAATATCATCAGAAAGCAAGTAGCGGGATAGTATTATTCCTCTAATATTTTTAAAAATCCCTCTGAGCAATCAGGGGGATTTTGTTTTATATAACCCCTAAGATTTTTTATCTTTAACTTATGATCAACACTGCACTAGTCTCTTTTGGAATGAGTGGAAAAGTTTTCCATGCCCCTTTTATTGCTAGCAATCCAAAATTTAATTTAGTTGGTAGCTGGGAACGCTCCACTAAAAATATTGAAGCCGCTTACCCTGGTACAAAATCATATGCTAGTTATGAGGAATTACTGGCCGATCCAATCATTGACTTAGTGGTAGTGAATAGTCCAAACGATACACATTTTACTTATGCAAAAAGTGCACTCCTTGCAGGTAAACATGTGGTGGTAGAAAAAGCATTTACAGTCACTGCAAAAGAAGCAGAAGAGTTGGATGTATTGGCAAATACTAAAGGATTAAAATTAGCAGTGTATCAAAATAGACGTTATGATGCAGACTTTCTTACGATACAAAAATTAATACAAGAGGACGAAATTGGTGTTTTGCAAGATGTACAAATTTCTTTTGAGCGTTATAGAACCACGTTGAGTCCAAAAAAACATAAAGAATCTGTGACACCAGGCGCAGGTTTATTGTATGACTTAGGCCCACATTTAGTAGATCAAGCCATTTTATTATCGGGTATGCCATTGGCAGTTTTTGCAGATATCAGAATCACCAGAAAAGTATCTATTATAGACGATTATTTTACATTGATCTTGTACTATCCATCCCACCGTATCACATTAACCAGTGGTATGTTGTTCATGACTGAAAGTCCAGGTTATAAAATCTATGGCACTAAGGGATGCTTTATTAAAAACAGGTCTGATATTCAAGAATCGGATTTAATTGCAGGAAAAAAACCAAATAGCCCAGACTGGGGAGCAGAAGCACCAGCAGATTTTGGTACTTTATATACAGATATGAATGGCATTATCACTCATAAAGTGATCCCAAGCATCCCTGGTAATTACGGTACATTTTATGAAAAAATGGCGGATGCTATTTTAAATAATGCACCTGTCCCAACCTCTGCCAAAGAGGGTACCAATATTATTCGTGTATTAGAAGCAGCTAGAAATAGTGCCTTCAATAAAAGAGTCGTAGGAGTATAGTATGCCTCATCCCTATTTAAAAGAAATTAAAAAATTATATGCTGCTAGTGCGGATGTAACCATTGCGAAAGGTGCAAAAGCATATTTATTGGATCAATTTGAATTCTACGGAATAAAGACACCATTAAGAAGAGAAATTTGTAAAGCATTTTACAAAACACATCCTATCAAAGACCATGCTGAATTAAGTAGTTTAGTTAAAGATTGTTTTACAGCACCACAAAGAGAATTGCATTATTTTGCTATTGAGCTATTAGGGTACCATCATAAACTCTGGTCTAGTAAAACAATACCGCTTATTGAATGGATGATCACCCACCAAAGCTGGTGGGATTCTGTGGATGCTACCAATTCATTTGTCATAAGTAAATTCTTTTTGAAATTTCCAGAGCTAACAACATTAACAACTACAAAATGGAATAAATCCGAAAATAAATGGCTGCAAAGAATGAGTTTATTATTTCAATTGACTTACAAGTCAAAAACCAATACCACACTACTCACTCAATATATCGAAAACTGCCAATTAGAGGAGGACTTTTTTATTCGCAAAGCTATTGGCTGGGCTTTAAGAGCCTATGCATATACAGATCCAAAATGGGTTATAAAATTTGTAAAAGCACACCCAGCACTTTCTAATTTATCCAAACGGGAAGCGCTGAAGCATCAATAATTATTTAAGATTTATCAATATTCTATTTTGATAAATGATTCAAATTAAAATGCCCTAATCGCACGAACTCTTATTGAAGGGTTACTATATTTAGCTATATAATTACCGCTATCTAATGTTAAATAATTGGACCAATATTGTTTATTGTTAGAAGGATTTTCATTGGAGCTCCAATATACTTTGAATTTATCTACTGAATTAATAAATGTACTCATAATATATTGTGAATTAGTTATGATTAGTTTCATTTCAGCAATAGATGGTAAATACCAATCACCATAACCTCCCCCTTTATAGTTAGCAGCTAAGGATGCTGCATAACTACCAGATCCTTGACTTATAATAATACGTTCGGTATTTGATATACCTGCATTTACTCCATCCCTAAAGGCATTTGTAGTGGTGCAACAATTTGAACTAGTAAATGTAGAAGCATTAATGCCACTACTTTGATCTTCTGGAGATAGTATTAGGCCATGTTTACCATTATCATATACATAAAATACGATGCCACCCCCAAATGATTCACCCAAATAATGTGTACCAGTTAAAGTGGTAAGATTAGTCCATGTTATGGTGCCAGATTCTGTAGAAGTTAAAATCTGTCCATTAGAACCTGCAGTGCTTAAGCCTGTTCCACCATGTGCAATATCAATGGTGGTGGCACTCCAAATACCAGCACTAATCGTCCCCACTGAATTTAAGGATGTCAAGCTTCTTAATGTTGAATTGATTGTAGCAGTAATATTTCCAGCTATAGATGCAGTTGTAGCATTCCCATATAAATCGAGCTTAGTAAGCAAAGCTGAATCGGTATAAATCTGCTTAGTAAATCTACTTGTATCAAAATTATTCATTTTGGTTAAAAGTGCAGAATCTGTATAATTTAATTTAGTATACTTAAATGTATCACTTACATTTAATTTAAATCGCAACATTGTATCTAGACCTAATTGTTTGGCATATCTACTTGTATCAAAATGATTCATCTTGGTTAAAAGTGCAGAATCTGTGTAATTGATTTTTGTATATTTTATTGTATCCGTACTATTGAATTTAGTTCGTAAAGCAGCATCCGTATAAGCGATTTTAGCATAGTATGATAACATGGCTGAGGTATCCTTAATAGCTAACTTAGTATCTATATTAGCAGTACTAGCCGAATATAATGCAAATGGCACTGTACCAAAAATTGTAGTACCTAAATCCAGCCACTCTTTAGCATAATCCCAAGTTGCACCTACACTAATGGGAGTAATGGCAATTTTTAAATTTAAATAAAAAGGGCCTTTGGACCAATCTATAGTACTTAAACCAGTCGCTGTCCCTCCTAAACGAATGCCATTGCCAACCATGATACTAAATACACCATATGCATCTGTATTAGTTTGATGTTCTTCTGTCAATAACTTTGTGCCAGTCGGTGTAGCTTGTACAATATTAGATTGTACAAATATTTTTCTATCTCTAGCAGGGTTTGTATTATTATCTCTAGCAATGGCTTGAAAGAAAATACCTGTTTGAGCATCTGCAACTATCAATCTTAAAAGAAAAAAGAAAAAAAATATTGATTTTTTGTACAATTTAATTTTAGACATCAAATCAATATTTTTAATTTAAATACTACTTCTTTACAATTGTTGTAGTTGGAGTATATAATCCACTTGTTAATGCATTGATAAGACCATCGATAAATGTATGTTTTATCGTTACTTGGTAATTTTTTGCATCGCCAGCCATTTTCGTAGGATCGGCAGTTTTAATAGGTGCTAAGCCAGCAACCAAGAAATGATTTTTTTCCGTAATGGTTTCGCCAGTCTGAGAACCATTTCCTACAGCATAAGAAATAGTATAGCATGAAGCCATACTAAAACATAAAACAACTAAGACTGTGCATGATACAAATTTATTTTTCATAGAATGGTAATTTGCGCCTACTCTAGAAAACAGTTTTCGGCTACCCTGTATATAATTTTATTAACTTAAAAATACAGTTATAAAACGAGTATTCATTTAACTAGTTAAAAAAATTTAAAATATTAAACTAGTTTAATGATATATTATAATAAATAAATTTGATTAGAAATTTTTCTAAGAAATTGAAGAAATATCAATAAGTCTATTTATAAACCTCATACAACTCTATTAAATTAGTCGTCTTTGTTTTATTAAAAATAGATTTCTTAATTGTTGAAACTGTATTGCATTTTATATTCAATAATTCAGCAATTTTATTGGTACAATTACCAGTTAATAATAAATTACAAACTTCGATTTCTCTTTTAGATAATTTAATTAGATTAGAAGCCATTAGAATTTCCATTTTATAATTGATTACTTATTTAAATTCATTACTTGCGTAACAGTTGGCATGATTACAATACGAATACGTCTATTGTTTATTTGACCTGCTTTAGTCTTATTATCGTCAATTGGAACATACTGACTTCTACCTGCTGCAATCATCCTTTTAGGATCAATCTTATACTTGGTTTGTAAAATACGCGCAACAGAAGTGGCTCTGTTAACACTTAAATTCCAGTTGTCATTTTTAGCACTACTTTTAAAAGCTTTATTATCAGTATGCCCTTCAATCAAAAATGTCAAATCGGGTTGTGCTTGTAATAAACCAGCAATGGTTGCTAAAATCTGATTCGATTTTTTTGTAAGCTTGAAACTACTGCTATTAAATAAGATCTTATCTGACACATCTATAAATACATAGCCTTTGTTCAATTTAATATCAGCTTCTGCATCTGTATACTTTTTCATATCTGATTTAAAACGTTCTAACCAAAGGTGATCCCTACCATTTTGACCTTTTGTAGTTTTAATACCCGCCAACTCTGACTTAGTAAGCAAAGAAAGTCCCAGCATTTGGTTTAAAAAAACATCCCCCTCGGTTATCACTGGAGGCTTATATGCCAATGCACGGTAATAACTAATACTATCTTTTAAATTAATTACATTCCAATTTAAAGCACTAATACTATGATTAAAATTAGCCACTGTATCGGTTAACTTAGTTTTTAAGGTATCATACTTTTTATTCAGTAAAGCATTAGCATCCAATGCTTCAGTTAACTTTCCTGGAGGAATGCAGGAAGTAAGTGATAAGATAAAAATAAAGTGATTTAAATATTTTTTCATTATTAGGATTTAAGAGGATCTAATGGTAGGAACAGAAACAATACTATTAGTTTCGCCTGTTTCGTATTCTTCAGCACTGTTCGTATTTTGAAACCAAGCATAAGGGGCACTTAAATTTTGACTACTAGTTGATTTAATTAAATTAAGTGTTCCTCCCACTACAAAAAAATGATTGCCCTTTTGATGAGTCGTTTTAAATGCAATGGGATTGGCTGAAGTTGTAAAACTTATGATGGGACCATAACTAGTACCGGCATTATTAACTATAAATGATTTAGCATAATAAGTAGTGGAGGGTGCTAATCCTGAAATTGTGCTAGTATAAGTTCCAGCAGTAATATTTGACTGAATAGTCGTACTAGAATAGGTTGAAAAATTAGCATTCGTACTGTATAATATACCAATGCTTGAGGTGATTGCATTCGTAGGACTGATTATACCTCCCAGTATAGCGGTGGAAGTGCCAATTGTTCCTACAGTAGTTGTTAATCCTAATGTACTTGCCAATTTGCCAGAGATTTCTTTACCTGTTCCAAAATTGGTGCCACCTTCGGGACTATTGATAGCTGTCGCATTTAAATTTGAACTAGCCACTATTTTACCATTTACATTCACTACACAATTATAAACAGTTGTCACTAAAGAAGCCGCAGTGCAAGTCCCATTTGAAACTTGTACTTGATATCCACCAATTGTTGTAGGCACATAGGAATTACTTGTTGCGCCTGAAATAAGCACATTGTCCTTATACCATGTATAGGACGATAGACCACTTGGTGTAGTTAAAGTTGCTTTACTTGTACAGGCTTCTCCGCTTAGTGAAATAATGGGCTTGGTGAGTGATACTGTTGTAGTGATTGCATTAGAAATATAACCTGAAAGACCATATCCAAATCTTGACGCATAATAATTAACGTTTTGAACAATTTCAGCCTGTGATAATGCATAATTATAGATTAACATGACGTTCATTACACCATTTTCCCAAGCTTGTGAATCTGGCCCCTTTCCAATTGTAATGGGCGATACTGGTATCACTGCGCCTGATGCAGTTCCATTTGTACCATAAGGACTTGCTTGAACATAGCTAGAAAGTGTATTTCCAGATCTTACAAAAGTTACCATATAGTAATTGCCAGGAGTTAATGTTGATTCTGCATTTGTATTTAATGCAGCAGTTCCTGGATACCAATTTTCAAATGAAAATAGCGGCCTTCCGTTTACATGACCAACATGAAATGCAGTATAACTCCCTGTAGAGTATATCCTATCCCATCCATTGCCATCTATAGGAGGGGCTTTATAAATTGAGCTCCATGTAAAATCACTATTAAATGGAGGACTTGCAAATGTTTGTGTACCATAAGTTGAACTGGTGCCAAATGTAATACCCCCTCCATTCACATTTGTGTATCCTGTACCTGTCAAGGTTACTTTATTCCCATTCCCTGTTAAATCTGTCCAAGTAGTTCCTGATCCACTATAACTGCTACTATTTCCAGCATCTAGATTGGCTTTTAAATTAGGCCCATTGACAATATTGGTAGGTGCATTTGATGGAGTTGCTATGACTGTTATTTTATCATTATTCGTTAAAGTGGTAGTGGAGTACGTGGAAGCTATAGCACCAGTGATTGCTACACCATTTAGATACCATTGAAAACTAGGGGAAACTATATTGGAAGTAGTTGCCGTATAGGTCACAGTGGCTCCTGGGCATATCGAACCTGTGGGATTGGACGTAATCGTAACACTAGGTGGTAAGAAAATAGCTTGACTAGATTCTAAAGCAGATTGCTCTGAAGCACTTAATAGTTTAGGGAATAAAAATATCTCTGAGATATTACCGACAAAATTTCTATTCGAAAAATTACCCCTCTGTCCAATATATATTTTATCATTAGTGCCATTTCCAGGACCCACAAATGTAGTTGACGTGTTTAAATTTTTTAATGAGCTGTTACTATAAATAGAAGAATTTTGGGTTGTTTTATTGACTAATCCTGTAATTATTTTGGGCGTAGTAGTAAGCTCCATAGTACTAGCATTTAATCCACCACTTCCATCAATAAAATAACCATACAAATATGCGCCAGTAGTACCATAGGGATATGCTTGTTGTGTATTTGTATTTGGATTATATGAAAGTCCCCATCCACCATTATCCCCAGTACTAATTATCCCAGAATAATCACTTGAAGAATTACTATTTTGAGCAACCGAATTAATAGTGGCTACAGTTTGCGTATTGTAATTAACAGTTGAAGATGATGTAAAAGCTGAATTGGCTCCTGCTGAATAGGTTCCAAATGTAATTGTAGGTTGCCCATTCATCGTTATTATACTTCCAAGTGTAATAATTTTTGCATTTGCATTACTTGAATATACATGCACTCCATTGCCACTTTGATCATACCATACTGCCACTGTTGCATTAACTGAACTAGTTATAATGCTACTTAATGCACTTGTACTTTCTGCGGACACCGCAGCATTATAAATAGTTATCGCTGCAGATATCTTTGAATTTAAACTGAAATTATAAGTAGCGGCATCGGGATAAACATCATAAAAAGATGATCCAACCTTTATGCGCACCAATGGCCCAGCATAGCTAGTACTTAATTGTCTTAATGCATACGCTACAGAAGCAGTAGTACTACTTAATCCAGTAATTTTATTTAGATTATTTTGTGCATTGACATAATTAGAATAGATCATTACAACTATTAATAGTAGAAGATTTTTGAATTTCATTTGAATAAATTTAATTTTTCATTACTATTAATAAACATAATCAAATTGAATACGATCCCCTACTATCAAGGCGTAGCTGTTATTATTGCTAGGAACATAGGTAACTGTTGTACCTGTTACAGAATAAGCGTTTTTTGATATTCTTGTTCCATTAATATACATCCATACTCTTCCACTTAATGGTGTATTCGTAAGTGTAAATGAAGTTTGACCGGCAGTTATACTGCTTGGCTCGTCAGTAAAAATACTGATCGAAGAACTACTGGTCCAAGTTAAAGTTCCACTGCCGGTAGTGCTTAAAAACTGCCCACTTATTCCATGTGTATTTGGATAAGTAACAGTGCCCGCTACTAATTTACCAGCTGTTTTGATATCAGTTGTTACACTAATCGTTCCAGAAGTAATAGTGCCAACAGCACTTAATGTTGAAATGGTGACCAAGGTACTATTGGAAGTAGCTGTGATATTTCCTGCAGTGGTAGCCGTTGTGGCTGTTGACGCATTTCCATTGAGACTTCCTGTAACATTTCCTGACAAGGCTGCAGTAATTGTTCCTGCAGAAAAATTACCACTTGCATCTCTTTTCACAATGGTACTCACTGTATTATTATTTGTTGCTGCAGTAACTGTTGTATTAATAGTTCCAATAGTTGAAGAACTTACTCCTCCAATACTATTGACAGTAGGTGAAATGGCATTACCACCCAAATCACCCGCTAATTGTACTATACCTTTTGCAGAGTTAGATGCATCTGAGGGAGCAGCTGTAGTTGACCAAATTAAAGTCCCGCTACCAGTAGTACTTAAAACTTGGCCACTTATTCCATGTGTAGTTGGATAAGTCACTGCACCAGCTGTTAATGTACCACTGGTTTTCACATTGGTGACATTTATATTTCCTAATTGTATTGTATTACTTGCTGTTACAATAGCACTATCGCCAATGGCAGTTGCATTTTCTAAATTACTAGACCCTACATTAGCCATATTACCAATAGCAGTATTGTGATTGCCTATAGTATTATTATAAAGTGCTTTTCTACCAATACCTGTATTATAATAGCCTGTAGAGTTTACAGCAAGGGCATTCCCTCCGTTGGCAGTATTGTAATAACCAGTAGTATTCCCTGCAAGCGCATAAAAACCTAATGATGTATTGTTGGATCCAGTCGTATTATTGGAAAGGTTATTTCCCCCCAAAGACAAATTATTACTTCCTATAGTATTTTTATTAAGTGCATTATTACCATTTGCAATATTATTGATACCAGTAGTATTACTTGCTAGCACATTATATCCAAAAGCAGTATTATTAGTAGTAGAAATAGTAGCTGCACCAATGCCAATGGTTAAACCATTTACTGTTAAATCATATGCCCCCAAATTTACACCAGTAGTAGCACCTGTGTATGGCACCGAATTACTTATTAACGAAGTAATACTTGAAGTATTGGAAGCAATATTTGTATTTAAAGTATTGATAGATGTGGTGTTGGCTGTAATACTTGCAGTTGTAGCATTAATTCTTGTATCAAAATTTGAAATTGTAGACGAACTCACACCACCTATTGTATTAACCGTTGTCGTAAAACTACCAGTACCTCTTCCAGCAACATCTCCAGTTAAAATTATAGTTTGATCACCAGTATTAACACCCGAAGTATTAGATAATACTGCAGATTGCACATCTGTTACATAATTTTTATTAGTGCTAGCGGCTATATCAGCAGTAGTAGCATCTGCCCCAGCTAATACCAAACCTTTCGCATCATAAGTAATTTTAGTCTTTGTAGCTGCATTAATACTTACATTAGGCGTAATGTAATCAACCCCCGCAGTTAAAGTATTTTGTTTATTAGTAAATGTGGTAAAATCAGCAGCACTTAAATAGCCATTATTAGCTACAGAAGCTGCTGTCATACTCAATGTTCCTGTTGATGCATTATAAGATAATGGGCTTGTTGCACTTACCACTGCTCTTGCTCTTGCAGTCGTAAAATATTTATTAGTAGCCCCTTCTGTAACATCATCTGAAGTTAAAACGACATTTGGCCCTGCATAAGCATTTACACTTGTTACTGAATTAGGAGTGGCCAATTCAATCCAATTTGACAAAGTACTTGAAGGTGTTGCACTTAACACAAAATTTTTATTGACATCCGTTCGAATGGCTATACTTCCAACCACTAATCCAGATAATGCCAACATTGAAGCTTGACTATTTACCACACTCGCACTCTGAAAAGAAATAGCAGGAATTTGTACCGATGGTATTTTACCATCATTGCCTAAAGTGGCAATTCCATTATTGGCTGCTTTTTGACTAGCATCTATTTTATTGGAAAAATTGTTATAATCTAATGCAGATAAATATCCATCTACACTAGCTGTTGCTTGATCTATGCTTATGGTTGTACCATTTTTAATTAAAGGACTTGTGAAATTTAATGGCGCTTGTACATCAGTGCCTATTACTAAACCCAAATTTGTTCTTGCCCCTAAAGGAGTAGAAGCACCTGTTCCACCATTCATAATAGCCACATTGCCATTAACATTGGAGGCTTTCCCAGCAATATCTCCTATAATTTTAGTAGCATCTAGGCCTGTTGCTATTTTAGCATTCGTAATGGCACCATCTATTATTTTACTTGTAGTGATAGCATTATTAGCAATAGTAGGAGCTGCCGCTGTCCCAGTTAAATCTCCTGCCAACTGAATCTTTCCTTTATTGTTGGCATCCGCATCTACAATACTAGCATTGGCTAGCTGTGCATCTACATAGCTTTTACTTGCTTTTAAATTTATTCTGTTGGATAAATTAGTGGTATCTATACTTGCGCCACTTGAAAAATTATAACTAGCTAATTGTGTGGGAGTCACATATTTTGTTGTACTATCGGCAATATTTAATTTATTATCTAAGCTAGTAGTTAAACTTGTAATTTCCGTGGTATTGGCTTTTAAGTTTATACGATTAGATAAATTGGTAGTATCAAATGTTTTTAATAATAATTGTGTTTTAGTAACATATAGAGTACTATCTGCAATATTTAGCTTTTTTGAAAAAGCAGAGTCACTATATACTTTTTTAGTATAAAATATTGTATCTGCATTATTTAATTTAGTTGCTAACTGCGATTTAAAAAAATTTGAATCAATCATATAAGCAGCCTTCGCATAAGGCGCTAACATAGTTAAAGTGTCCGCAGCTGTTAACTTACTAGCTACGGCGGTTTCTAAAGATTGAACCTTTATTGCTTTAGCATAGGTCTTTAACATGGTAGCAGTATCAGATAAATTTAATTTATCATCTACCTTAGCAGCACTTGCAGCATACAATGCAAAAGGCACAACACCAAAATTGGTGACACCCATATCTACCCACTCTTTCGTATAATCCCAACTATTATTTCCACTTATTGGCGTAATAGCTACTTTTAAGTTTAAATAAAATGGACCTTTAGACCAATCAATAGTTGCTAAGCCTGTGGAAGTACCGCCAGTTCTTATTCCATTACCAAGACTAATATTGAAAACGCCCATGGCATCTGTTGTCGTTTTGTGGAGCTCAATTAAAACTTTAGTCCCATTAGAAGTCGTTTGAATGATACTAGACTCTACATAAATTTGACGATCCTTTGCAGGATTCGAAAAATTATCTCTTGCCACTGCTTGAAAAAAAATGCCATTAGTAGTTTGTGCAAATAACTGACTAGCTGGTATGCTCATTATAAATGCAATAATGATAACTTTGAATATAGTATACTTTTGTAGCTTCATATGGATATTATTGAAAATCATAATTGAAAGGAATTAGTTTGCTTTAATGAATTTTAAAGCATCTTTATATTTGTCTGATTCTATTTGTATTATATATGTACCAGCTTGAAGCATGCTAAAATCTAATGGCATACCTTGTAAAATTTCATAGCCAATTGCTTTTCCTCTCGTAACCTTAAAGCCGTCTGTACCCCAAATGCTTATATTAAAAAGTTCATTTAGAGGCGGGGTATTGATGAATTTTACTTTAGTCGTTGCTAAAACTGGATTAGGAAAAAGTTTTATACCTAGGGTATTGATTTTAGCACTCAGTTCACAATTAACTGAAAAAACACCTGAAGCTCTAGGACCTGTTAATACTGCTGCGCCATTTTGGATATTTAAGCATGTAGTCTTACTATTAAATGAAACTGCCATACTATTATTAGACATATTTTCAATAATTCCAACACTACTCATGATAAAAATACCATTGAGTTTTTGGGCATTTAAGCTCTGGGGGAAGGCCAATAGGATGCTTGGAATGGTTATAATAAGGATCTTATATTTATAGAAATATTTCATTTGTGATAGGATGTAATTTTTCAATTATTTATTAGTGAAAAATAATTGAGTTGGATTACTTGAGCTGTCAACTTTTGACAAAACCAATTTGGTATCCCCCACGGAAATAATATTATAAATTATTTCGAGCGGATTTCCGTTAAAAGTTTTAAGCTTCGAATGTATTTGAGATTTGTTATGAATGATTTCAACTGTATAAGTTCCAGTTAATCCATCTGAATCTTTTGTAGTGCCATCTTTTAAATAAGTAACAAAATAGGTAGATTGACCTACATAAGATTTTAATACGACCGGAGTAGTTGAAGTCATACCTTCTGTTAATGTATAATCTAAAAACCAGTTTTTATTGACAAGCAGGTTCTTCATAACATCCTTCTGTGTAGTAGCTGTTTCTTTATTACAAGAAAATGATGTAATACTAATAACCGCGATGAATAGGATATTTAATTTTTTCATTTGTATTGTATTTATTAGAATAAGTCTTTGGTTTTAATGCTCATCCCAATTTCAAATCGATTCAATTGAGTTGGCACAGTAGAACTAGTTAAATACTTGCCAAGTTTATAATGGGCATATAAAATGTAGTAACCCTTATTGTCGAACTCTGCACCCAAGTCCGCATTAAGAAAGGCTCTGTTGCCAGCTCCATTGATTAATTGTTCGTTACTTATTTTAGAAATTTTATAATCGAAACTTGGACCAAATACTGCATAAAACTTGTATTTGTTCATCGCATTTACTGGTAATAATTTCTTGTAATGCGCAGTTAAACTTATTGTGGTGAATTTATTATCTGCTTTAAAATGCGTAAAATCCTCTATAAAGGGAGACAAATTGTGCATGTTCTTGTAATTGGATCCAGCTGTAATCCTATTCACACCAAAAATAAATGTGTAGCGATGCTTTTCATTGTAGATACCATCTATTCTAAAGCCTCCGTTAAAACCTGGATCGTAATTATTGGTGTTTAGGTTATTATATAGGTAATTAATTGGGGCTGTAACCCCATTATCATTGATACTTTGTTTTGATAAAACCAAAGATCCAATTAAGGATATATGATTGTCTGTAAAATTGATAAAGGTCTTTGCAAGTGATTTTTTTATTTTTTGAATACGCTCTTTTCCAGGATTGAATAAATAAAGACTATCCTGTTGCTTTTTACTTAAAGTTTGCGCATTGACTGTATTGAATACTAAAAATGCAAGTAAGAAAAGGAAGAAAATTTGCTTTGGAAACAATAATATAGTTCGCATTATATTTCTTTGTAATTATTTAAAGCACAAAGAAAATAATCTAGAGATAATTCGACGTTAAAGTATTTTAACGTTTTAGAATTTTAAAAAATATTAAAATACTTTAACAACATTAAAAAATAATAGAATAATTAGAAATATTTCGTAAAATCTATAAAGCAATGTTTTATTAAAAAAGTTTAATAGTTTTTATTTATTAAACAGCATAATGCTTTTGAATGTTATTCATTGTGTACATTTATTAAAACTAAAAAAATAAATATGAAAACAATCACATTGCTTCTAATCTTGATGTTAATTGTAGTCAATACTGCACAAGCATTTGATATAAATCCTTATCACAGGATCATAAAAAAAATTGTTAGAAATAATTTCAAAGCCATTGAAGAACATCGACCTGAAGAAATCATGACAGGCGTATCAGATAAAAGCTTAGAACATACTTTTGCAGGAGACAATAGCTTAAGTGGAACACGTCGTGATAAGGAAAGCTTATTAAGATGGTTCAAAAGAATTAATCTTGTTTTGCCTGACCTTAAAATTGAAATAACAGATATTCGTGTTAAAGGAGGACCATCAAATACCCTAGTAATAGCTCGTTGGACTGCAACATGTAAGCTATTGAATGGGGAAGCATATGAGAATAAAGGTGTACACTTTATTACACTAAAATGGGGCAAAGCTGTTAAGTTTGATGTGTATGAGAACACTAAAGTAGTGTCCCATGGCTTGGATGTACAGTTTGAAGCTGGCATTAAGGAAGCCAAAGCACCTAAAATAGAAAGCTAATATTTTAGAATATTAATTATTTTTCCTTCTCTTTTTCAAATTAGACAAATGAACAGGGGTAATACCTAAGTAGGAGGCTATCATATACTGAGGGACACGTTGGTGAATATTTGGAAAATTATCATCGATGCTTTCTAGTCGCTCAATAATTGTTTTTGTATCTCTTTGTATTACATAATGAAGCATTTGAACCACATGTGCTTCCGCCATATACCTACCCAATCGATCTCCTAATTTCATATGATTGATCACGTAATTAATCACATCCAAAGGCACTTGTATCATTATGCAATCCTCTAGACATTCTACGTTTACCAGTGCTTTAAATTTTTCTTCATAATTATATAAAGCATAACCTGTAACAGTCATGCTTTCCGATCTGAAATCGTAAATTTTTATTTCTCCTTTATTATTATCGACATAATTTCTGATAATACCTTTTGTAATAAAAAAAAGATTTTTTTGAACTTCGCCAGCTTTTATAATGATCGCTCCTTTCGGAAATGCAACTTTAGAACATTTATTATTCAAATCGAGCAACTCAGCATCTGAAAATTCTACATACTTTGTAATAAATTGATTAAACATTTCGAAATGAGTTGACATATCAATATTTTTTGACTTAGAAAATAATTTAAGTGATAAAGTAAATGGATTTTTTATGAACTAACTAAAATAAAAAAAATAAAATTATTATTAGATAGAAATATTTCGAAAAAAAATTGACCCTTTCTATTTTATACAATAATTTTTTCTATAGAAATTTTTCTGCTTTTTTTGAGATTCGATAAATGCACTGGTGTAATGCCTAGATAAGAGGCAATCATGCGTTGTGGTATGCGGTTGTGTATATTCGGATATTTTTCTTCTAAATTATTATACCTTTCTAAGATAGACTTTGAATCTCTTTCAATAATGTAATTCAACATTTCAACTACATGCGCTTCTGCCATATTTCTTCCTAAACGCTCACCAGATTTTATATGCTCAATAACATATTTTATAACTAGAAATGGTATTTGTACCATGATGCAATCTTCTATGCACTGTACATTTACCAATGCTTTAAAATTATTTTTATAGTTATATGCAGCATACCCTGTTGCTTGCATACCTTCTGTTCTAAAATTGTATATTTTGGTCTCTCCAGCATCGGTTTCTATATAATTTTTTACAAGTCCTTTTGAAATAAAATAGAGGTTTTGTTGAGGCTCCCCTGCTTTCATAATGATCTCTCCTTTTGAAAATTCAACTATATCACATTTTGCATTAAAAACTGCCAAATCTTCAGCAGACATTTCAACGTGCATTGTGAGAAAACGATTAAATAATTCAAAATGATTAGGCATATAATTTATTTTACATAGAAGAATTTCTTTAGAAAAATTTCTGTGTACCTGCAAAATGCTTCTAAATAAAAAAAGTCCCAAATTAGGACTGTATATTTAACCTTTCACATTGTGAAATTTAACTTTCACAATAATTTAATAATTGATAATCAATTACTTAAGGCTTTGTATGAATTCAGTTGGAGTTTGTCCAACGTACTTATTAAATGCATTGTACATGGTTCTACGGTTGTTAAAACCGGACATTTCGGACAAGGCCTCTATTGTAAAAGACTCGTATTTCTTTGCTTTTAGTAATTCCATTAAATACTCTACTCTATTCTTGTTCAACAGTTCAGTAAAATTCTCCTCAATTTCATTTTTAAGAAAAATGGATAGTTCATTTTTAGTGACATTGAGCTTTAAGGCCAAATCATCCATATTGGCATTTGGTTGTAAATAATAATGATTCGCATAAAACAAAAAATCAAACTCTTTAAATACTATGCCATTGGTTCTAGAAAGCATATGATTAAAAGACACAGCATATTTGTCATCGTCTAAGAATTTTGGCCTAAATAAAATAAAGAGTATAAAAAGGAATCTATGAATAAAAGAAGTGACCATAGAGTCATTGTATAAAACAAATGAATTTCTACCTAAGGAAGTAATATGTAAAATATTGATGAAAAATAAAACTATTAGACATATCATATAACCAAGCACCCATCGTTTAATTTTTGATTCATATAAATTTGTTCTAAAATTATTACTTGTGCTTAATTGAAAAACGTTATAAATAATTGCGGATAAACTAAGAAAAAGGTAAATACAGATAAAAATAAATTGATGTAAAGTAGGTCTATTTTGAAGTATCCCATCTTTTATAAATGGCAATTGGAAACCATTGGCAAACTGTATGATAAAGTAGAGTGAAAAAAATATTTCTAGCCCAATAACTAATCTGGGTAATTTTTTTACAACTATCAAAAAAAGCATATTGACAAACAATACTGTAGTGATTAACTTAAATATTTCTCGATAATAAGGAATCTCATTACCATTAAGTTCAAAATAATCAAAAAAGCTGCCTGCCGATAATAAAATTAACCTGGCAATGAAATGAAACTTTAATAAGCTAATTTTTTGATTACCTTTTAAAAGCTCAAAGATTGAAAATACACCCAATAAGGTGATTGCAAATGCAAGTGTGGTGTACATATACCACAAACCTATTATAAAAATAGCTTATAATAAACTTTAATCGAATAAATAATAGTTACATCTTCTTTGCGTCTTCCAAGAACTTAGCCAATCCGATATCTGTAAGTGGATGTTTTAACAAACCTAAGATTGAATCTAATGGACAAGTACAAACATCTGCTCCAGCTTCGGCCGCTTTTACAATATGTAAAGCGTTACGAATAGATGCCGCTAATATTTGAGTTTGGAAACCTTGCACATCATAAATATGACGAATTTGACTAATTAGTTCCATCCCATCCCAAGAACTATCATCGATTCTTCCAATGAATGGAGATACATAAGTTGCGCCCGCTTTTGCAGCTAAAATTGCCTGACCCGCAGAGAAAATCAATGTACAATTAGTACGAATACCATTGTCTGTAAACCATTTGATGGCTTTGATACCGTCTTTAATCATCGGTACTTTCACCACAATATTTTTATGAATGGCAGCTAGTTTTTTACCTTCTTCTACCATGGTAGCAAAATCTGTTGACAAGACTTCTGCACTAATATCACCTTCTACTAATTCACAGATGGCTTTATAATGTGCAGCAATAGCTTCTTCTCCCTTTACGCCCACTTGAGCCATTAAGGAAGGATTGGTGGTTACACCATCTAAGATGCCTAAATCATTGGCTTCTTTAATTTGTGCCAAATTGCCTGTGTCAATAAAAAATTTCATATGGTAAGTTTATAGTTATAAAAATAATGCCACTTTATCATATAAAAAATATAAAAAAGTGGCAGGCTACTCACATCGCACCGCTCAACCGCCTATCCTTGCTGTATTCCTACCCTGGGGAGGTTCAGCAGGAGCTGGTCGTGTAAGACCTGCCGGTGCGAAGGTAGTAAAAACAGATTGGTTTTCCTACCAATTTTGAATTGAATTCAGGCTGGAATACCCAATAATTTGATCATACCTACTCCCTGGAGCCCTGTAATAAATAAAAATGGTATAGCTATTTTCGGTCTCCCAATGATCTCCCTCCGTCCACATAAAATCATGCATTGGATTGGGTGATTGATCATCCCTTAAAATATAATTGTAACTATAATAACCCTGTTTTAAATTCAACCATTTTTCATATTGTTTACTTGAGCTATTCCATTGCATACGGGCATTGGTATCTAAGATATTACCTGTTAGGGCTCCAGCTAGATACATTGATTTCCCTTCAAATGCTACCCCATTTTTTGGAAGATAGCTAAACAAGACTTGGGCATAGTCATTCTGATCCTCTGAACGAATCATTTCAGTATTACTAATTATATATTGACCATTCAAGTCTCTAAATGTAAAATATGGCAGGGACGCCCTCGACTGGTCTGACTTTAAAATAATCCTAGACCCATAGCCTAGTTGTTGTATGGCAGCAATTCGGTCTGTTTTGAACCTTAGATTTTGCAAATCTAACCACCTAGATTCCTTACCTGCAGGAAAAACAAAATCCCTGTCTGCATTGTATTCCATTTGATTCCCTCTTATAAAACTAGGCGCATTTGAAATCAAGATATCATTATACCTAGTATTTTGTAGGACAGCAACATGTAATAGTTCTGGCTGAAGTAGTTGGATTTTTTTTACATCTAATTGAACTTGTATTTTTTGATGTGATTTTGAAATGGTTTCATCAAAAGGCTCTTGAATACTTGCTGTGATTGGCACTTCCTGTTCAGTTACATAAAAACGTTTTGTAAAAACAAGCTCATTGGACCTGCCCTGTCTAAACACTTTCATCAAATAATTACCTGACTTAGTGGGTCTGCAAGATATTGTTGGGAAAGTAAAACTATAGTGAAAATAGGCTTGTTGTGCGATAGAAGAAACAGTATACTCCCTGATATTATTTTGTGTGAGTCCTCTTGTATAATCAAATGGATTGAGTGCAACAGGCTGCCAATTGATATCCATTAGTTCAATCGTAAAATAAAATTGCTTGTATTTAGCAGAGAGGTCGTCAAACTGAATCAATAATTCATCCTGGGTATTGAGTCCAATAACCGGCAAAGCCAATGGCTTCCCTTTAGGAAATATCAAGACTGTTTGAATATTGGCATCCATTATTCGATCCATCTGCGCTAATAATGGCGAAGTCAAAAAATACAAGCAAATTAGAATCATCCAATTTTTCATACCTATTGTTTACAACTACGAAACTAAGTTGAATGCGCTAATTATAAAGATAAAAAACTAGTTTTGATTAAAATTAACAGTTGAACACTGCATTTGAAATAGCCAAAAGAATAAGTTTTCACAAACAAAAAAACTATACCCGATTTATAGTAAGACTATCTATCGCGGCAACTGCTATTAGCGTAGCTGCAATTTTACTCACTTTTTCCATTGTCAATGGCTTTCAGTCAACAGTAAGTAATAAATTATTTTCCTTCTGGGGACATATTCAAATTAGTTCGGTCAATGGGGCTAACCTAAATGATGATGCTCAAGTTGCAAATCAAATAAAGTCCATTCCAAATATTCAATCCAGCTCGGCGTTTTTGAACCAAACCATGGTGCTTGCCAAGGATATCGAGATTGAAGGACTCAATGCAAAAGGGATTGCTGATTTTTCTAGTATTCCCAATTTGATTCAAGGTAGGACCATTCAAAGTGCTGGACCATCTCCTAGTAAAGAAATTGTGCTTTCAAAAAATATAGCTTCTAAATTACATATTCTCATTGGAGATCAAGTAAGGCTTTATTTTTTTCAAAATAATCAAGTACAAGAAAGAAAATTAAAGGTGGTAGGTTTATTTCATTCTGGTATCGAAGCTTACGACCTTAAAAATGTATTTGTAGATATTCATTTATTGCAGCAATTAATACAAGCGCCTACTGCAATTACTGGCTATCAAATAAATGTCAATGCCTTAAGCACAATTGCCCAAACGCAAATAGACATTCAATCCATCCTGCCAGAAAATTGGGTTGCCAGTGCAAGCGCTGACCTGTATCCTCAACTTTTTGATTGGATACAAGTTCAAAGTATCAATAGAAATATTACGATTATCATCATGCTATTCATAGCTGTTGTGAATCTCATCACTTGTTTGTTAATTTTATTATTAGAGCGCGTTCCTATGGTAGGCAGTTTAAATGCAATGGGGGCATCCCATGCCATGATCCAAAAAGTATTTTTATACCAAGCAAGTTTTATTGCATGTGCAGGTATCGGACTGGGCGTTTTGATTGGACTTGGCCTTTCTGTCCTACAATTAAAATTTCAGTGGATACATTTAGACGAGTCTGCTTATTTAATTGATGTGCTTCCTATCCAGATTCAACCACTGCAAGTCATTGGAGTAATTGTTGGAACAGCAATCATCTGTTATTTATCTTTTCTATTACCAACTATTTGGATCAAAAAAATCAGTCCAGCTAAAGCAATTAGATTCGATTAATGTTGCCAGTTGGCTAAGATAATCCCAGTTGCTACAGCAGCATTTAAGGATTCTGCATGTCCATATTTTGGAATTGTGATTGGATCTGTGATCAAAGATAAGATGGGTGTTCGAATCCCTTTTGATTCATTACCTATCACCAATATACCTTCCTTGGCCAATGTTGTTGATTGTATAGACTTCCCTTCGAGCACCGCACCGTAAATAGGCATTTTGGAGGATTGTATAAATTCAGGTAAATCCGCAACAATGACATCCACTCTTAAAATACTGCCCATGGTGCTTTGCACCACTTTTGGATTATAGCAACTTGCAGTATCTGCACTGACCACAATTTGATCTAAACCAAACCAATCAGCCGTTCTAATGATAGTGCCTAAATTTCCAGGATCTTGAATTCCATCTAAGCATAAGGTCATTTTGCACTTTAATTGTATGGGGCCTTTTATTTGTTTTTTCTCAACCAATGCGATGACTTGATTGGCCTTTTGTAATTGGGTTAATTTATCTAATTCAAAATCGGCAACCTCAGTCACATAATGCGGCTTATATGGTTGCGTTTTGACCCACTCCTTGGTGGCATATGCTTGTCTAATGACGAAATTGGATGCCATCAGCTCTTCCATCATCTTTGGTCCTTCGATGATAAAAACAGATTCTTCTGCCCAATGTTTTTTATGGGCGAAAGATTGGATATATTTGAGCTCATTCTTATTGATCATGCGCATGCCTTTAGGGAAAGCTAAAATTATTCGATTCTCTTCAAGTTTGAGTCTATTCAGCCTTTTATTTTTGTTAAATGGCTGCACAGATTTGAAAATGGCGATTGTACACAATTATCCCAAGGAAACTGAGTTTATTTACAAAAACAAAATCATTGTTCAAGACGCTGCATCAAAGCAACAAGCAAAAACCCTATCTATTGCATTGGATAATTATTGGGATGACAGTATAAAAGTGCGTACCATTCGACAGTATGGTATTTTTAATACCATCATCAATCCTAAAAGCTACCAGCCCGAAAGGATGACTAGGACTATTCAATATATGTCCAATTTTTTGGCGTCTGAAGGATATTATCACCCTGTCTTGACCCCTATTATCACCACTGATACCGTCAAAAATGAGTGGAGGACAACGGTGACAATGCAAGTTGCGCTCAATAAAAAAACAATAATAGATACCGTCACCTTTCAGTTATCAGACCCAATTTTACAATCGATTGCATTAAAAAATAAAGAAGCTAGTTTCTTAAAAAAAGGACAAGCATTTTCTGACGAAGGCATAAATAACGAATTAGATAGATTGGTTGGATTATTTAGAGCAAATGGATTTTATAATTTTACAAAAGAAAAAATATTTGCAGAAGTAGATACCATCGACGCATCATTGATGGTATTGCAACTTGATCCACTCAGTCAAATTACACAGGTTGCAGAAGCAAATGCAAAGAATGATCAAAATCCAAGTTGGAAAGTAAGTATTCAATTAAGAAACCTATCAAAAGAAACCACAAAACAATATACTATTGGTCAACAACTATTTTATAGCGATGTAGCGGTATTGTCAAACCCAGACAGTATTCTTACAAAAGCGCCATTGAATAGAGATACGCTTTCTAATCTTGTTCATCTTTATACCTTACCAAAATTCAAAACTTCTATTTTTAAAGAACAAGCCTTCATTCAAAATGGAAGTCTTTTTAATGAAACAAGTTACTACCAAACACTCAATAATATTAGTAGTCTTGGTGCATGGCAACAGGTAGATGGAAGAACGACGCTTGTAAATGATAGTGTTTATTTACATTATTTTTTAGTGCCTTATTCCAGAAGAAGTGTCAACTTTGATATTGAAGGAAGCAGAAATACGGCGCAATTAGGATCTGGTAATTTATTAGGCTTATCTACCAACCTAACATACAAAGACAAGAACGTTCAACGAAAGGCAATTCCAGGTATTACAAGCCTAAGACTTGGAGTGGAATTGAATTTAAACAGCGGAAGTAATCTCACTCAGACCTTACTAATGAATGTTGGTCAAACTTATAGCTTCCCTAATTTAATTATCCCATTTGTAAAAAAAGAAGCAAAGGCAAATCAAAATGTGAAAACAAATTTCTCTTTATATGGTGCTTATATGGATCGTTTGGACTTCTATCAATTAAAATCATTTACCACCAATTGGGGATATGAGTGGAAAAAAAATAAAAATGGTAAGCAACAAGTGATCAGCTATACCCCATTGAATATAGAACTATACCGATTAAATAAGTTTTCTAAACTAGATAGCTTATTGATTAAAAATCCATTTTTAAGGTCTTCATTTAACGAGGGCAATATCGCTAGTCAAACCTTAAGTTATACCAATATTGGGGCTTCATTAAAACATCCTCGCCAACAACAATATTTAAGACTAGGCATAGAAGAAGCTGGGGGAATATTTGGCATTTCAGAAAAGCTGTATAATAACTTTTATCGTTATTTGAAATTAGAAGCAGAATACAGATCTACCTATAAGTATGATCATTCTGAGATCGCTTGGAGATTGATGGGTGGCTGGGGAAATAATTATAGTAATAATGCAAGGTTGAGTGGTCAATTACCCTTCTTCAAACAATTTACAGCAGGTGGTCCGTATAGTATGCGTGCTTGGGGTTTGAGACAACTTGGTTTAGGTAGCTCTACATTTTATGATACCAGTGCTTCAAGTCAAAATTTTGACCGCTTTGGAGACCTTCAATTAGAAGCCAATTTTGAATACCGTTTTACTTTATTACAAATTGGATCCTACAAAATTGGATCTGCCCTATTTACGGATATGGGTAATATATGGAATACGAGAGATTTGGGAAACGACCTTAAAGCAGGATTTAAATTAGATCGATTGTATAAAGATCTTGCGATCGCAGTTGGAAGTGGATTACGCATGGACTTTGATTATTTTATTATCAGAATCGACTTTGCCTTGAAGATGAAAGATCCAACTCGAATCAACAATAATGGCTGGTTAAACTTGAGTGACTTAAAATGGTCAGAAATAAAGGCCAATGGCCTTAGAGTAAATAATTATGCGTGGCAATTTGGAATTGGATTACCCTTCTAACAAAGTATTGATTTCTTTTTCTAGTGCCTCCCACTGCATGGCATCTTCCACATTGAATTTGCCAATTTTTGTTCTTCTTAAACCACTCATATAAGCACCCACGCCAAGTGCTTGCCCAAAATCATGCACCAAGCTTCTTATATAAGTGCCTGTTGAACATAGGACCCTGAATTCAATATTAGGTAAATCTATTTTTGTGATCTCAAATTGTTCAATGGTGACTTGTCTTGGGTCTACTTTTACTTCGATCCCTTGGCGTGCAGACTCATACAATCGCTTACCATCTTTTTTAATTGCAGAATGTTGAGGAGGCATTTGTAAAATAGTACCGATAAACTGCTTTGTAGCTTCTTGTATTGCCAATGGTGTAATCGTATCTATCGGTTTAAAATGCTCAGGCTCTTGTTCTAAATCATAGGAAGCAGTTGTGGCACCAAGTACTAAGCTACCTGTGTATTCTTTTTGCATGCCCATAAATTCATTGATTTGTTTTGTAAACTTGCCTGTACAAATAATCAACAAACCAGTTGCTAAGGGATCGAGTGTGCCCGCATGTCCTACTTTCATGATTTTTGTTAACCACCTCACTTTTTTGACCATGTCAAAAGAAGTCCAATTCAATGGCTTATCAATCAACAAAACCTTGCCTTCTAAAAAAGGGGTGAGTGCTGGAGGAATGGGCTTCTGCTTCATGTTACTTGTAACTTAAATACTAGTAAGCACGTGCAAATAAAACCCTTTGCACAGAAGGTTTTCCTGTTAAAATACATGTACCTGCTTCTTGTTCATTGTTCAAAGGAATACAACGAATTGTTGCCTTGGTCATCTCCTTAATTTTATCTTCGGTTTCTGGTGTGCCATCCCAATGTGCCAATACAAATCCCGCCTTTTTATCTAGTGTTGCAATAAAATCATCCCAGCTATCTACTTTTGTAATATGTTCGTCTCTATATTTTTTAGCACGATTGAATAAATTTGATTGGATATCCAATAACAATTGTGATACTGTTTGAGTAATGCCATCCATCGACACCGTTGTTTTTTCTTTGGTATCGCGACGTGCAATTTCTACTTGATTATTTTCCAAATCACGCGGACCGACAGCGATTCTAACAGGCACGCCTTTTAATTCGTATTCAGCAAATTTCCAGCCTGGTCTTTGGTTATCGGTATCATCATATTTTACACGAATACCAGCGGCTTTAAATGAGGCCACCATCGCATGTACTTTTTCATCCAATAAAGCTTTCTGTTCTTCTCCTTTATAAATTGGTACAATCACCACTTGTAATGGTGCAATACGTGGAGGTAAAACCAACCCTTCGTCGTCACTATGTGTCATGACCAAGCCACCAATTAATCTGGTACTCACACCCCAAGAGGTAGCCCATACATAATCTAAAGTGTTATTCTTATCACTAAATTTTACATCAAATGCTTTTGCAAAGTTTTGTCCTAAGAAATGTGAAGTACCAGCTTGTAACGCTTTACCATCTTGCATCAAAGCCTCAATACAATAAGTATCTTCTGCACCTGCGAATCTTTCATTAGGCGTTTTAACACCTTTAATCACTGGCATGGCCATCCAATTTTCTGCAAAGTCTGCATAGACATCTAGCATTTTTACAGTTTCTTCCATCGCCTCTTCCTTAGTGGCATGTGCAGTATGTCCTTCCTGCCATAAAAATTCTGCCGTTCTTAAAAATAATCTTGTCCTCATTTCCCATCTTACCACATTGGCCCATTGGTTCACCAAAATTGGTAAATCACGATACGATTGAATCCAGGTTTTATAGGTATTCCAAATAATTGCTTCACTAGTAGGACGAACAATCAATTCCTCTTCTAGCTTCGCTTCTGGATCTACCATTAACTTGCCTTTATTGTTTGGATCCGTTTTTAATCGATAATGTGTTACAATCGCACACTCTTTTGCAAAACCTTCTGCGTTTTTTTCCTCTGCCTCAAATAATGACTTTGGAACAAACAAAGGGAAATAGGCATTTTCATGTCCTGTATCCT
>Ga0222712_10001716_pt1 | contig 26461 bp, 19 predicted proteins | sample C33_657DmetaG_FD_165043 | JGI IMG/M metagenome (GOLD analysis project Ga0222712, IMG submission 165043) | Estuarine water microbial communities from San Francisco Bay, California, United States - C33_657D | ecosystem: Environmental > Aquatic > Marine > Unclassified | place: USA: California... | reverse complement strand
CCGCGCTCGGAGCCTCTTCCCTTTCCGCCCAAACCTCTTCCACCAAAACCATGAGCTACACCCTCGCCCCCCTGCCCTATCCTCACGCCGCCCTCGAGCCGCACATCGACCAGGCGACGATGGAGATCCACCACGGCAAGCACCACAACGCTTACGTCACCAACCTTAACGCCGCCCTCGCCAAGGAAGCCGGCTTCGCCGCTCCGGCCGACGTCAACGAACTCATCGCCGACCTCTCCAAGGTACCTGAGTCCATCCGCACCGCCGTCCGCAACAACGCCGGCGGCCACGCCAACCACACCTTCTTCTGGAACATCATCTCCCCGAACGGCGGCGGCGAACCCGTCGGCGCCCTCGGCGAAGCCATCCAGAAGGCCTTCGGTGGCCTCGAAGGCGAGAAGGGCCTCAAGGCCGCCTTCAAGACCGCCGCGACCACCCGCTTCGGCTCCGGCTGGGCCTGGCTCGTCGTCAAGGCCGACAAGTCCATCGCCGTGACCTCCACGCCGAATCAGGACAGCCCCCTCATGAAGGGCGTCGCCGACGTGAACGGCACCCCGATCCTCGCCCTCGACGTCTGGGAACACGCCTACTACCTCAAGTACCAGAACCGCCGCCCCGACTACGTGGACGCCTTCTGGAAGGTCGTCGACTGGAAGAAGGCCAACGAGATCTACGTCAAGGCCATCGCCTGAGCGCAGTAGTCATATCGGTCTTAAGAAGCGGCCCCTCGGCCGCTTCTTTGTTTGGCATATCCGTTCGGGTGTGCTGTCCTTGCCTTACCCCGATGCGCTTCCTCACGCTCCTCCTGGCTTTGGCGACTTCCGCCTCCGCCGCCGAAACCGTCCTGCCGCTGTGGCCCGAAGGCGTCCCGGGCAAGCGCGTCGAACCCTCGAAGGCGGTGCTCGATCGCATCGGCCCGAAAGGCAGCCAACCCGGCCGCGAGACGTTCATCAATGAGCCCACGATCACGGTCTACCCGGCCGCCAATCCGAACGGCGCCGCGGTCATCGTCTGCCCGGGCGGCGGCTACTGGTTCCTCTCGACGCAGAACGAAGGCACGGGCGTCTGCGAATGGCTCAACCGCATCGGCATCACGGGCATTCTCCTGCGCTACCGCACCCCGACGGCCGATGAGACCCTGCCCTACGGCTATCCCGTCCAGGACCTGCAACGCTCGCTGGGTATCGTCCGCGCCCACGCCAAGGAATGGAACATCGACCCGAAGCGCGTCGGCGTGATCGGTTTCTCCGCCGGCGCCAACCTCGTCGGCCACGCCTCCTGGGACCGCACGCCCCGCACTTACGAACAGAAGCCCGGCGTCGACGACCCGCGCGGCCCGGACTTCACGATCTTCGTCTACGGCGGCGGCTTCCTCGAGAAGGAGGACAAGACCAAGTTCCGCGAAGGCTTCAGCGTCCCCGCCGACGCCCCTCCCTGCTTCTTCGTGGTCGCCCACAACGACGGCGCCAACCCGCTCGAGGCCGCCAAGCTCTACATCGAATACAAGCGCCAGAACCTCCCGGCCGAGATCCATATCTACTCCAAGGGCGGCCACGGCTTCGGCACGCGCCAGACGAAGTTCCCGGTCGACGGCTGGACCAAGGCCGCCGGTGAATGGATGGGCGCCGAAGGCTTCCTGAAGACCTCCAAATAAGCCCATGCGTTCCTTCCTCGCCTGCTTGTTCCTCCTGAGCGCTTCGACGGCGTGGCCCCAGAACGGAGCCAAGGAGCCCGTCCAGGTCTTCATCCTGATGGGCCAGTCCAACATGGTCGGCCTGGGCAAGGTCTCCGGTCGCGAAGGCTCGCTCGAGTACGCGGTGAAAGAGAAGAAGCTCTTCCCTTATCTCGTCGATGCGCAAGGCGCGTGGAAAGCGCGCGAGGACGTGCGTCACGTGCGCGTGATGGTCGGCCGCGGCGGGAACATGCAGATCTTCAACGACGAGTGGCTCAAGGTCGGCGGACGCACCCTCGGACCTGAATACGGCATCGGCCATCCGCTGGGAGACGCCTTGCCCGCGACCGCGATGCTCCTCAAGAGCTGCATCGGCAATCGCAGCCTCGGCTGGGACCTGCTGCCTCCCGGCAGCCCAAGGGAACTCTTCGAGGGCAAGGTCTACGCGGCCTACAAGGAGAAACCCGACACCTGGCCGGCCGACCCGGCGCGCGGGATCAACACTCCCCCGCCGCCCTGGGTCGACAAGAACGGCAAGCCGATCGATTGGTACGCCGGGAAACAATACGACGACGACGTGGCCAACGCGAAGAAGATCCTGGCGGAGTTCCCTAAGCACTGCCCTGGCGCGCAAAGCTATGAAGTAGCGGGCTTCTTCTTCTGGCAGGGCGAAAAAGATGGCGGCAACCCCGGCCACGCGGCCGCTTACGAGGCCAACCTCGTCCGTTTCATCAAGCAGCTGCGTAAGGATTTCGAGGCCCCGCAGGCGAAATTCGTCCTTGCGACCTTGGGCGAGGCCGTGAAGGGATCCGGCGGCAACGGCGGCCGCATCCTCGCGGCGCAGCTGGCTGTCGACGGAAATTCCGGCAAATATCCGGAGTTCAAGGGCAACGTCGCGACGGTCTACGCACACCCCCTCTCCAAGGGGGGCTCAGGCAACAGCCACTACAACGGCAACGCCGAGACCTATATGGCCGTGGGCGAGGCGATGGGCCAGGCCATGGTCGGACTTCTCAAGGAATGAACAGGGGGCGCCTGGTCGCCTGAAGCCGCCCACCCGCCACCGATCCGACGAATCAGTGCGGGGACGCGAGGCTCAGGCGCCGCCGCGGCGGATCTCGGAGCCTTCGAAGCGGATCGAGACGCGCCAGACCTTCTTGACGCGCGTGATCACCTTGCCGGTGCCGGCGACGATGGTCTCGGGAATCTCGATGCGGTGCTGGTCGACCACGGCGTGGAAGCCGCGCTCGGAGAAGATGTCGATGAACATCGAGATGGCCAGCGGGTCGTCGAAGACGGTGGTCTCGATGTTGACGTGCGCCTGACCGGAGATGGCGTGGGCCTTGATGATCGGGAGGAACTTATCCTGGATCAGCTCGATGACCTGACGGAAGGTCTCGGCGTTGCGCTCGGCGTAGTCGTCGAGGCGGCGGACGAGGTCCTGACGGGCGTGCTGGACGATCTGCGAGGCCAGCGGGATCGGCGAGATGAGGTCATACGTCTCTTCGGCCAGCTCGAGCGAGCTCTGGTACTGGAGCTCCTTGATGATGCGGGCCTGGACTTCCGGCAACGAGCCCTGCGCGTTGATGAAATGGTAGTGGAAGATGTCGCGCAGGGACTGCAGCGGCTCGTAGGTACGCTCCTTGAAGACGCGGTAACGGTTGCGGGCGGCGTCTGCCGTGAGGTCGGTCTTGCGGACTTCGGCGAGCGCGCCGCCTTCGCGGGCGACCTTCTCGTTCTGGGCGAGGGCTTCCTGGCCGCGCTTCAGCTGACGGCGGACGGACTCGTTCTCGTCGACGAAGAGGACGAGGATATGGAAGTGCGGCTTCGGGAAACGCGGGCCATGCGGCGTACCACGGAACTCGGTACGCAGGTCGTTGAGCTTGGCGAAAAGGTGCTTGAGGCACTCCACCTGCACCATCGAACGCGGGAAACCGTCGACGATGGCGCCGCTCACATACTCGGACGAGAGCAGCTTGCGGAAAAGGATCTCCACCACTTCGCGGTCGCCGACCAGCATGCCGGCGTCGATGCGCTTCTTGGCTTCCGGGCTCGAGAGCAGGTCGCTTACCACGATGGGGTCGGCGGCGTAGTCGCGATACTGGAGGATGAACGCCGTGTTGGTGCCCTTGCCGGCCCCCGGAGCGCCGTTGAGCCAGAAGATCTCGCGGGGGAAGGCCAGCTTCTCCCGGCCGAATTCACGCTCCAGACTGGACCAGACCGAGTCGAAGATGATCTGGCCATCCTTGACCTCGAGGTCGCTGATACCGCTCGAGGCGGGTCTGGGCAGAGCGTCGCTCATGAAGTTAAGGGTCTAGGAGTAAATCTCCCGACCTAACCTGCGAGGCAAAAACGCAGGGTAATCGCCTCATTTCCCGCCGATTACTTCGCGCCGCCCTTGGTCTGCACCGCATCCGAGCCCGGTTTGACGGCCGGGAGACCCGGCTCATCGGAACGGTTCCGACGAAACTGATAGCGGTTGATGTCCTGCATCGAGAGCTGCTCGACCGACTTCGGCGAAGGATTGAGGCGACTTTGCCAGCCGGACTTCACCCCGGTGTAGCGATCGTCGGAGACGACGCCCATGCGCTCCTCCCAGGCCTGGATCTCGGCCTTGGCGCCGTTGGCGGTGGAATTGGTCCGGGCCACGGACTTCACCTCGATCGTGTCCTTCGGGCGGACTTCCGCGCCGAGACCGTCCGCCAGTTCGATCTCCGCCTTCTTCCTCCCGAGGGTGTCATAGCGACCGTGCCACGTATCGAGGGTGACCAAGTTATTTCGATTATAGACCTGCTCTTTGCCGATCGGGGCCGGGCCGGCTTCGTAACGTTGCTCGAGCAGGCCGCTCGCCTTGGAGGCGCGCTTGAGGCTGGCATCCACATCCACGGCGCCATCGACACTCTTTCCCGTCCCTTGGCCCTGCAAAGAGAACGGGACGGTCCGTCCGTCGGCCGTGCGGATGGTCTGATCGACCTTGGGAGCCGGCGAAGCAGGCACGGTCGGAGACGGCGTGACGTTGGCCGCGGAAGCGGGACGCGGGAGCGGGTTCGAAGTGCGGGCTTTCGCCGGCGTCCCGTCCAAGGGCTTACCCTCGGCGTCGTAGCGATAGACCTGCGTTCCCTCGATACCACCCTCGGCGGTGATGACCACGCCGGCCTTCATACCTCCGGGCGGACGCTCCGCCCCCACGGCCGTCAGGACGGCCAGGGCAAGCAGCACGGGAATGGAGACGCGGGGTCGCAAGGCCTCCCATCTTGGGCGACCCCACGACCGACCTCAATCCCTTCTTAGCGGGGAATCGGCAGGGATTTGGTCTTCCAGATCAGCTTGGCGTAGTCGCCGATTGAACGGTCCGACGAGAACTTGGCGCAGCGGGCGACGTTGCGGATGGCCATCGCGGCCCAGCGACGGCGGTCGAGGAAGGCCTGGGAGGCCTTCTCCTGGGCGTCGACGTAGCTTCGGAAGTCGGCCAGCACCAGATAGGGGTCGCCGCCGGAGATCAGCGAATCGACTACCGGGGCGAGCGCGCCCGGCTGTTCGGGGGTGAAGGTCTCGGAGCGGAGCCAATCGAGAAGCGAGGCCAGTTCCGGGTCGGCGGCGAGCACCGCGTGCGGATCATAACCGTCGGCCCAGAGCTGCTGCACCTCCTCGACCTTGAGGCCGAAGATGAAGATGTTCTGGTCGCCGACTTCTTCGGCGATCTCGACGTTGGCGCCGTCGAGGGTGCCGATCGTGACCGCTCCGTTGAGGGCGAGCTTCATGTTGCCCGTGCCGGAGGCTTCCTTGCCCGCCGTGGAGATCTGCTCGGAAAGGTCGGCCGCCGGGATGATGCGCTCGGCGAGCGAGACGCGGTAGTCCGGCAGGAAGACGACCTTGAGTAGGCCGCGCACACGCTCGTCGGAATTGATGACGGCGGCCACGCGGTTGATGGCCTGGATGATGTGCTTGGCCAACGCGTAGCCCGGCGCGGCCTTGGCGCCGAAGACGCAGACGCGCGGCGTGAACTTGCCGTTGGGCTCGTTGAGGATGCGGCGATAAAGGTGCAGGATATGCAGCAGGTTCAGGTGCTGGCGCTTATACTCGTGCAGGCGCTTGATCTGTACGTCGAAGAGCGCGTCGGGCGAGACGTCCACGTCGACGAGCTCCTTGATGCGGGCGGCGAGGCGGACCTTGTTGGCGCGCTTGATCGCGAGGAAGCGTTCCTGGAAAGCCGGACGGTCGGCGACGGCGTCGAGCTTGCGCAAGCGGCCGAGATCGGTCTCCCAACCGGCGCCCGCGAACTCGTCGCAGAGGGTGCTGAGCTCAGGATTACAGCCGCGGACCCAGCGACGGGGCGTCACGCCGTTGGTGACGTTGACGAACTTGCCCTTCCACAGCTCGTCGAAGCCCGGGAAAAGATTGGCCCGCAGGAGGCGGGTGTGCAGTTCGGCCACGCCGTTGACGTGGTGCGAGCCGACGACGGCGAGGTGCGCCATGCGGACGCGCTTCGGGAAGCCTTCCTGGATGATCGAGAGCTCGGTCTTGCGGGCGTCGTCTCCAGGCCAGCGGCGGTCGACCTCCTCGAGGTGACGGCGGTTGATCTCGTAGATGATCTCGAGGTGACGCGGGAGCACCTTCTCGAAGAGCGGCACGGACCAGGTCTCGAGCGCCTCGGGCAGCAAGGTATGGTTGGTGTAGCTGAAGGTCTGGGTGCAGAGCGCCCAGGCTTCGTCCCAGGTCAGGCGCTCGACGTCGACGAGCAGGCGCATGAGCTCCGCGACGGCGATCGCCGGGTGGGTGTCGTTCAGCTGGACCGCGGCCTTGGCCGGCAGGCTGCTGAAATCAGGATTCAGGCGGCGGTGACGACGCAGGATGTCCTGCAGTGAGCACGACACGAAGAAGATCTGCTGGACCAGGCGCAGCTCCTTGCCGCTCTCGGTGCTGTCGTTCGGATAGAGGACCTTGGAGACGGTCTCGCTGGAAGTACGGTCGCGGACGGCCTCGACGTAGCCGCCGCGGTCGAAGGCGCGGAAGTCGAACTCGGACGCGGCCTTGGATTCCCAGAGGCGGAGGAAGTTGACGCTGCTGCCCGCGAAGCCGGCGATCGGGATGTCCCAGGGCACGCCGAGGAGGTCGCGCGTCTCGACGAGTTCGGCGGAGTGGTTGCCGCGGTCGTCGGTGCTATGCTTGACGCGTCCGTAGAGGGGCACGCTCACGCGGAAGTTCGGACGGCGGATCAGCCACGGATTGTTGTTGGCCAGCCAGTTGTCGGCGACTTCGACCTGGCGGCCCTGCGCGAAGGTCTGGCGGAAGAGGCCGAATTCGTAATGGATGCCGTAACCGACGGCCGGGATGTCCATCGTCGCGAGGGAATCCAGGAAGCACGCGGCCAGACGGCCGAGGCCGCCGTTGCCGAGGCCCATGTCCGCTTCTTCGTCGGCGACGGTCTCGAGATCCTGACCGAGTTCCGACAGGGCCTTGGTCGCGACGTCGCGGAGCTGCAGGTTGACGAGGTTGTTCGTGAGCACGCGGCCCATGAGGTACTCGAGGGAGAGATAGTAGACGCGGCGGACGTTCTTGCTGGCGTGCTGGGACTGCGTGTCGATGTAGCGCTCGAGCATCTGGTCGCGGGCGGCCATGCACGTGGCCATCCACCAGTCATTGCGGGTGGCGGTGACGCGGTCGCGGGCGAACGTGCTCTTCAGATGATGCAGGATGGCGTCGCGGAAGATCGCGACCGGAGAGGCGACGGCAGCCTTGGCAGGCGCTTTCGCCTTCGCCTTGGGCTTGGAGACGGGCTTGGCGGCCGGCTTGCGGACCTTGACCACCTTGACGGACTTCTTCGCGGTCTTCTTCGCGGGCTTCTTCTTTTTAGGCATGATCGTCGGTGAGGACAATCGACCCTAAGCCACAAGCGAGCCAAAACCGTGTCAGCCCTGTGCCAGCTCCCGCAACTTGTGCAAATCCAGCTTGCCCGTGCCTAAAATCGGGATGCCCGGTACCTTCTTGAACACCTTGGGAATCCATAGATTGGCCAGGCCCTCGGCGGCGAGCGCGGCGCGGATCGCCTCGACATCGACGTCGTCGACCAAGAGCACCACGAGCTGCTCACCTTTGACCGGATCGGACGTGCTCGCGACGGCGACCTTGAGCTCGACCGCATCCGTGAGACCCATGACCTTGCGCAGCGCCTCCTCGACGGTGCCATGCGGGACCATCTCGCCGCCGATCTTGGAGAAGCGGGAGAGACGTCCGGCCAGATGCAGGAAGCCGTCATCATCGAGGCGGGCCAGGTCACCGGTGCGATACCAGCCATCGGGCGTCATGGCCTTGGCGGTCTGCTCGGCGTCGAGGTAACCCATGAAGACGTTGGCACCGCGGATCTCGAGGAGGCCAACCTGACCGCTTGGCAGGACGTCGCCGGTCGTCGGATCGAGGAAACGGACCGCGACGCCGATGACGGGACGGCCGACGGACCCGCGCACATTACCGACCCAGACGCCGTCCGGCGCCTCGGGGTCGGCCCGGTCGGGGACATTGACGGAGAGCACGGGGCTCGTCTCGGTGATGCCGTAACCTTCGAGCATCGGCGTCTCCAGCTGCGAGGCGAAGGCGTCGACAAGGTCGGCGGGGCATTTCTCCGCGCCCACGACCGCCCACTCAAGCGATGCGAAGTCGGCCGCAGTGCCACGACGAAGATACGGACGGAGGAAGGTCGGCGTGCCGACGACGACGGTGACCGTCTCTTCCTTGATGGCCTTGACGGCGGCCGCCGCGTCGAGCGGCGAAGGCAAGGTGATCAGTCGCGGGGCGCGCGACAGGCAATACCAGAGGCCGATCGTGAAGCCGAAGCTATGGAAGACGGGCAGGCTGCTCAGCAGGACGGCCGAGTCCGGCAGGATATCGGCGTCCTCGATCTGGCGGAGATTGGCGAGGATGTTGCGATGCGAGAGACGCACGCCCTTGGGCTGACCGGAGCTGCCGCTAGTGAAGAGCAAGGCCGCCTCGGCTTCGCCGCCGTGCTGCGGCAGGCCGAGGCAGGCAGAGGTCCAGGAAGCCGGCATAGCGCGGATGAGAGCGATCCGCCAGGCAAGGCCAGCCCGCGGATAAGCGGTCAGGAAATCGGCGACGTCGAGCACGCGGTCGCCCCAAGGGAAGTCCGGAAACTTCTCCGCCAGCTTATTGCGGAAGGCGCCGGCGGTCACGACGAGTTCGACCTCGGCGCGCTGCAGGCAGGACAAGGCCTGCTCGCGTCCGAGGGAGAAATTCAGGTTCACCGGCACCTTGTCGGCGAGCAGACAACCGAGATTGGCGACCGCCGCCGCGACGCCGGGAGGCAGCACGATCGCGACTCGCTTAGCCTTCGTGCGTCGCTTCAGTTCACCGGCGAAAGCCCAGGCGAGCGCCAGCAAGGTGGCGCCGCCGAACTCGCGACGCGCGGAAGTCCGGTCGACCAAGGCGACCGCCCCGCCCTTCTTCGCCAACCCCTCGGCGACTTCGCGACCGAGATGCCCGCCCAGCGAAGCGCGTTGCGCGAAAGCCTCCGAGGCCAGCTCCAGCAGTCGCAGGCGCGTCTTCGCATGTTCGGCGGCCGGATAAACCTGACCGAAGACTACGCTCACCGGACGCGGAAAATGCTTCGGCATCTTCCAGAAGAACTTGCCGCCACTGAAACTGAAGAGCGAACCCCACATGCCGTCGATGGCCAGCGGGAGGATCGGACATTCGGCGCGACGGGCGATGAGCTCGTAGCCCTTGCGGAGCGGCAGGATGCCTCCGTTGCGGGTGAGGCTACCCTCGGGAAAGATGCACACGACCTCGCCGGCCTTGAGGGCTTCGGCCGACTTCTGGATGGCGTCCTTGGCCTTCGACTCGGCCACGGGGATGGTCCCCATCGTGCGGGTCAGGAAGCGCATGATCCGCTGGCGCTCGAAGCCCTCCCAGGAAAGGAAGCGGACCGGACGAGGCGAGATCACCCCGACGATCAGGACGTCGACGTAGGCCACGTGGTTGGCGATGAGCAGCACGCCCCCTTGGTCCGGCAGGTTCTCCGACCCCTTGAGGCGGATCCGATAGAAGCATTTCAGGAACAACCAGCAGCCGGTCTGCACGGCGCAGTAACCCAGCGACATCGAGCGGTGCCGGCGGGGCGCCCGCCAGGCGAAGGCCAGCAGGAAGACCAGCAGCAGGAGGCAGACGACTGCGGCGACCGCGGCGACGATCATCAGCAGGAACCAAGCGAGCGAGTAAAGCAGGGGCACGAGCCCAAATTGCCGAGCCGACGGACCGGTGCAAGCCGAGTCCTTTCGGGTTGACCCCCTCCCATCCGCGGATGCCCTATGGGGACCCGCGATGCGCGACTACGTCCTCAGACGGTTGCTGCTAGTCCCACTGACTTTCGTGGGGATCACCTTCGTAGCGTTCTGCTTCACCCGCTTCGTCCCCGGCGGCCCCATCGAGCAGGCCATGGCCGAACGTCAGCAGGCCGAAAACCGGAAGCAGACCTCCGCGGTCCGCCCTTCGGGTCCGGCCTCGCCGGAGGAACTCGACAACCTGCGTCGTCGCTACGGCTTCGACCGTCCCCTCCTTCAGGCCTACGGCATCTGGCTGGGCGCCCTCCCCGGCCCGGCTGACTGGGCGACCGTGCGACTCGACAAAGATGGCAAGGCCGAAGCCGACGTCGCCGACGAGCAAGCGGAAGGCTCGCCGTTGAAACTCATGGTGCGCGCCGAGAACGGCGGCTTTGTCGTCACCCCCGCCGACGCCAAGCTGATCCGACCCGACTGGCGAGCCGAAGCGGCGCCTCTGCCGGACGACCCCGAGAAAGCTCCGCGCGTGCTCGTCTATCGCCGCGCCTACGCCGGACTGTTGCAGGGCGAACTCGGCGATTCGACCTCGAGTGACCGGCCCGTCTGGGACGAGATCAAGGAGCGACTCCCCATCTCGGCTTGGTTCGGCGCGTGGTCCCTGCTCCTCGCCTATGGCATCTCGATCCCGCTCGGCGTGGCCAAGGCGCTGAAGCGCGACGGCTGGTTCGACCGCGGCTCCTCGCAGGTGCTCTTCATCCTCTATTCCATTCCCGGCTTCATCCTCGCCGTCGCCGCCCTGCAGTTCCTGTGCTTCCAACTCGGCTGGTTCCCGACCAAGGGCTTCGACTGGGAGTCGCTGACCTGGGGCGGCCGGCTGCATCACACCGTCGTCCCGCTGGCCTGCGAGATGGTGGGCGCCTTCACCGCGCTGACGCTCTTCACGCGCAACGGGCTGCTGGACAACCTCGCCGCCGACTACGTGCGCACCGCCAAGGCCAAAGGCCTGAGCCACGGACGCATCGTGTTCGTCCACGCCCTCCGTAACGCGCTCATCCCGCTGGCGGCCACCTTCGGCGGCAACCTCGGCTTCTTCCTCACTGGCTCGTTCCTCATCGAGGTGACCTTCAATATCCCCGGTCTCGGCTTGCTGGGCTACGACGCCCTCACGCACCGCAACTTCCCCGTCTTCCTCGGCCTCCTCACGCTCTCCAGCCTGGCGATGCTCATCGGCAACATCGTCTCCGACCTCTGCGTCGCCGCCGTCGACCCGCGCATCCGGTTCGACAAATCCGCATGAGCCTGCTCGACCCCATCACCCTGCAGCGCTTCGCCCGCTTCCGTCGTCATCGAGCCGGTTGGTGGTCCTTGCTCGCGCTGCTGGCGCTCTCGGTCCTCGCGCTGCTCGGCCCGCTGCTCGTCGGCCACCGCCCGCTGATCCTGCAGGTCGACGGCGTCACGCGCTTCCCGGTGTTCGCCGGCTACATCTCCGGACGGGAACTCGGACTGAAGATCGAAGGCGAACCCAACTATCGGCTCCTCGCCGAGGAACTGAAGCGCGACGGACGCGGCTGGCTCCTCATGCCGCCCGTGCCTTTCGCGCCCGACGAGGTCTGCGAGGTCATGCCCGCCGTCTCGCGCGACGACCAAGGCCGCTGGCAGGATCCGCGCGGCCTGATCGCCGAAGGACGTGTCTTCTCCCTGAACGCCGATGGCACGCGTCGGCAGGTCTGGACGATCATCAACGGCCGACCTGAAGGCGACGCCCGCCTCCTCGCCGATGGCGCGACGCTCGCCCGCGCCAAATTCGCCGCCGGCGAGCTCGTGCGCCGCGTGCCTGCCACGGACCGCACCGACTGGGCGCCGGGCGCCGGCCTGCGCACCCTGATTCCTTCGCCCTGCCCACCCGGCTTGGACGGCCACTGGCTCGGCACCGACGAATCCGGCCACGACATCGTCGCCCGGCTCTTCGGCGGCTTCCGGATGTTGCTCCTCGCCGCCGTCATTTTCTTACCCTGCGTCTATGGCGTCGGCCTGACGCTCGGGGCCGCGATGGGCTACTTCGGCGGCTGGTTCGACCTCGTCCTGCAACGCTTGATGGAAGTCTGGTCAAACATCCCCTTCCTCTACGCCATCATCTTCCTCGCGAGCCTGCTGGAGCCCTCTCTCGCGATCCTCATCCTGATCCTCGTGGCCTTCTCGTGGATCGGACTGGCGCAACAGCTCCGCGCCGCCGCCTACCAGGTCTCCGCGCGGGATTTCGTGACCGCCTCCCGCGCGCTGGGCGCCGACCATGTCCGCATCATCTGGAGCCACATCCTGCCGAACTGCGCGACGGTAATCCTGACCACGCTGCCTTTCAGCCTGCACGGTCTCGTGTTCTCGCTCTCCGCCCTCGACTACCTTGGCTTCGGCCTGCCGCCCACCGAGCCCTCCTGGGGCGACCTCCTCCACCAAGCCAAGGAGAACTGGCATGCTTGGTGGATCCTCGGGCCCACCCTCGGCTGTCTCGTCGGCACCATGGTCATGATCAACTCGATCGGCGAAGCGCTGCAGGACGCCTTCGACCTCCGCCGCCAACAACGATGAGATTCCTCCTCGCCCTCCTTTGCCTCGTCGGCGCCGCCCACGCGGAGACTTACCAAGACCCCAGGGCCGCCGCCTTCTATGCCGAGCACCCGGATTTCTTCCGCTTCGCCAAGCCGGCCGACCTGCCCAAGGACCTGGTCTGGCAGGACGGCGCGGCGCAGCCGGAATTCGCCGACCCTCGCGCGGTTCGCGGCGGCGTGCTCCGACAGTTCACGACCTCGACCCCGCCGACGCTGCGGCGCGTCGGCCCCAACGCCAATAACGGCTTCCGCGGCGAACTTTACGACAACAACGACTTCGGACTGCTCGCCGGACATCCGGACACCGACGAGATCATCCCCGCCCTCGCGACCAGCTGGGCGATGTCGGCGGATGGCCTGACGGCGTATTTCCGCCTCGATCCGAACGCGAAGTTCACCGACGGACAGCCGGTCACGGTCGACGATTACTTCTACACCTTCTATTTCCACCGCTCTCCCTGGGCCAAAGCGGACTGGTATGCCGACCACTACACTCGCGAGTGGGGCGGCGTCACGAAATACGATGACCATACGCTGGCGGTGAAGGCCCCGCGTAAGCGTCCCTATCAGCTCGAACTCCTCGGCGGCCTGCGCCCGACGCCCCGCCAGTTCTTCAAGGACTTCGGCCCTAATTACGAGAAGGCCTACAACGACCGCTTCCACCCGACGACCGGGCCTTATTACGTGAAGCCCGATGGCTTCCTCCGGGAGAAGTCGATCACCCTCACCCGCGTGACCGACTGGTGGGGAGACCGGCGGAAATACTACCGTCATCGCTATAACCCCGACGCCATCCACTACGGCGTCATCCGCGACCTCGACAGCGCCTACTCGTCCATGCTCGCCGGCGAGATCGACTACATGCCGATCATGATGCCGCGCTATTGGTACGGCACCAACGAGAAGCGGGCCTACCAGGAAGGCTACCTTACCAAGGCCCAGTTCTTCAACGACATCCCGCGCCCGCCCTACGGACTGTACATCAACACCCAGCGGCCACTGCTCTCCGACGTCAACGTGCGCGTCGGCCTCCAGCACGCCACGGACTTCCAGCGCGTCATCGACGGATTCTACCGCGGCGACTACGAGCGCCTGCAGCAGTTCAGCGAAGGCCTCGGCAAGTTCACCGACCCCGCCCTGCGCGCCCGACGCTATTCGCCCGAGCTCGCCCGGGCCGCGTTCGCCAAGGCCGGCTTCACCACGGCCGACGCCGACGGCATCCTGCGCAACGCCGCCGGGGAGCGGCTTTCCTTCCGCCTGACCTTCGATACCTCCGACCGACGCAAATACCTGGCCACTTTGGTCGAGTCCGCCCGCCGCTGCGGCGTCGAACTTCGTCCTGAGACGCTCGAGCACACGACCATGTACCGCAAGGTCATGGAGAAGAACCACGACATCGTCTTCTGGGCCTGGTCGGTCTCCAGCCGGATTCCGGCGCTCTGGGAATCCCATCACTCCGAGAACGCGGTCGAAGTCCTGGCCGACGGACGTAAGGTGCCGAAGCGGCAGACGAACAACATCACCGGCGTCGACGACCGTGAGCTGGACGGCCTCATCGACCGGTTCCGCAACGCGACCGAGGAAGACGAGATGGTCAAGTTGTCGTTCGCGATGCAGCGCCGCATCCATGATCTGGCGGACTTCATCCCCGGCTTCAAAGTTCCGGGCTACCGCATCGCCCATTGGAACTGGGTCAAATTCCCCGCGGGCTTCGACGTCCGTGCCGCCGAGGACCCCGGCCAATACGGCCTCTTCTGGCTCGACCCCGCCCAGCGTGAGACGGACCTCAGGGATTTCCGCGACGGGAAGACACGCGGCGCACCGAAGACCGTGATCGAGGATCGCTGGCGGACCGAATGACCGCCGTTCTTCCTTCCCCTCCCTCCACCCCCCACCTAACCTCCGACCCATGTCCGCCGAGCCTCTCCTGAAAGTCCAGGACCTCAGCGTCACCTTCCGCAACGGTGACCGCGAGACCGTCGCCGCCCAAGGCGTGAGCTACGAACTGGCCGCCGGCGAGGTACTGGCGGTCGTCGGCGAATCCGGTTCCGGCAAGTCCGTCACCGCCCTGGCCCTGACGCGGCTCCTACCTCCTGCCCCCGGCTGCGTGCTCGGCGGCTCCGTCCGCCTCCAGGGCGTCGAACTCCTCACCCTGCCCGAAGCCCAGCTAGCCAAAGTCCGTGGCGGTTCCATCGCCTACATCTTCCAAGAACCGGGCAGCTCCCTGAATCCCGTCTACACGATCGGCTTCCAGATCGGCGAAGCCATCTCCCTGCATCGCCCGGAAATCAAGGATGTCCGCGCCGAAGTCATCCGCGCCCTCACGGAAGTCCATATCAACGACCCCGCCCGCGTCGCGGACCAGTATCCCCACGAGCTGTCCGGCGGCATGCAGCAGCGCGCGATGATCGCCATGGCCCTCGCCTGCGACCCAAAGATCCTCGTCGCCGACGAACCGACCACCGCGCTCGACGTCACCATCCAGAAGGAGATCATGGACCTCCTCGCCCGCCTGCGACGGGAACGTCGCATGAGCATCATCTTGATCACGCATAACTTCGGCATCATCGCGAACTTCGCCGACAAGGTGCAGGTCATGTGGAAGGGCCGCATCGTCGAGAGCGGCCCGGTCGCCCAGGTCATGAGCACGCAGACCCACCCTTACACCAAGGCGCTGATCGCCTGCATCCCGCGGCTCGGCCAGCGTCGTCGCCGCCTCACCACCCTCTCCGAGGAACTCAAAGTCTCCCGATGAGCGACCACCTCCTCGAAATCAGCGGACTCTCCGTCCACTACCCCGGTCGCGCCGCCTGGTTCTTCCAGAAAGCCGCGCCGAAGAAGGCCGTGGATGATATCTCCTTCGTCGTCCCCAAGGGCAAGACGGTCGGCCTCGTCGGCGAATCCGGCTCGGGCAAGACCACGACCGGCCGCGCCATCGTGAAGCTCGCCCCCCTGACCGCCGGCAGCATCCGCTACCAAGGCCAGGACATCGGCACGCTCTCGAACGCCGCCTTCCTCCCCTGGCGTAAGAAGATCCAGATGATCTTCCAGGACCCGTATAACTCGCTCAACCCGCGGGCCGACATCCTGAGTATCCTCTCGGAGCCGCTCGAGATCCACTTCCCCGCGATGACCCGCGCCGACCGCGAGGCCCGTTGCGCCGAACTCCTCCGCAGCGTCCAGCTCCCGGCCGAACACCTCCGCCGCCACCCGCATGAGTTCTCCGGCGGCCAGCGCCAGCGCATCGGCATCGCCCGCGCCCTCGCCGTGCAGCCCGAGCTCATCATCTGCGACGAACCCGTCTCGGCGCTCGACGTCTCCGTCCAGGCCGAAGTCGTGAACCTGCTGCAGGACCTGCAGGAACAGTTCGGCCTCACCTATCTCTTCATCGCCCACGACCTCGCCGTCGTCGAACATGTCAGCGACCACATCCTCGTGATGTCCAAAGGCAAGATCGTCGAGCAAGGCACGCCCGCGCAGATCCTCGGCAACCCGCAGGAAGCCTACACGAAGACGCTGCTGGCCGCGGTGCCCCGGTTCTGATGTCCGCGGACGCACAGGCCACGAAGCCGGAAACGCTCGACGGCACGACGCGCGGGCTCGGCCTGTTGCTGGTCGGCATGGCGGCTTTCGCGACCTGGGACCAATGGGCCATCTGGAGCACCAAGGATGACTACACCTTCGGCTACCTCGTGCCCTTCTTCTCGGCTTACGTGCTCTGGGATCGCTGGGACGAACTGAGGGCGTTGCTGACCGGCGAACGCTCCCATGTCTCCTCCCCGGCCTCACGCGCCGGCCTGCTCGGCGTCCAGCTGTTCGCTTTCATCGCCGTCGCCTGCTTCGGGCTCGGCGCGGCGGCGCGGGCCGTCTTCGGCACCGGCGTCGGTCCGACCTTGGCCATCGCCTTCGGGCTTACCGGTGCGGCGCTCGCGTTCGGCTACCTCTCCGCGCGCGGGCCGCAGGATTCGGCGGCGACCGCCGCCACGCGCTGGCACGCCGTGGGCCTGCTCCTCTTTCCTGCGGGCGTTTGGCTGATCTCCGGCCCCTTCCTCTACCTCGTCGACAATCAGATCAAAGGCGCGCTGCTCACGAACGTCACCGAGATCGTCTCCGGTCTCCTGCGCGCGAGCGGTCACGCCATCCGCGTGAACGGCAACACCATCGTGTTCCCGAACGGCGACGCCGTGGGCGTGGCGGAAGCCTGTTCCGGCATCCGCTCCCTGTCCGCCTGCGTCTTCGCCGGCGCCTTCCTCGGCGCGGTCTTCCTCGAAGGCGGATTCATCGGCGCGCTGCTACGGAAGGTTTCGCTGATCGCGCTGGCCGGCTTTACCGCCATCCTGCTCAACATCGGCCGCAACGCCTACCTCACCTTCCACGCCTTGGAGCATGGCTCGAAATCCCTCGACCGCGACCTCGCGGGGATCGAGCACGGCCAGGCCGGCTTCTCGTCCCTGGGTTCGGTGCACGACCTCGCCGGCAACGTCGCCATGGTCGCCGCCCTGCTGCTCCTCGTGGCCTTCGTGCCGCTCCTCAACCGGCTCGGCCGACCCCAGACTCCCCCTTCTGAAGCATGAAGATCCTTTTCGTGACCCCTGAGCTTGCGCCTTGGTCCAAGGCCGGCGGCCTCGGCGACGCCACCGTCGCGTTGGGCAAGGCCTTGGCCGCGCTCGGCCACGACGTCCGCGCCGTCACGCCGCTCTACGGGTCGGTCCCGGGTCGCGAGCAGATGGGCACGCTCGTCGAATCCCTCAAGGTCGGCGTCAGCGGCGACCCTCGCCGCGCCGCCTGCCGCGTGCGGACCCTCGCGGTGTCGCCGGGCTTCGAAGCCTGGTTCATCGAGCACGAAGATTTCTACGGTGCCCGGGAGATCTACCCCGCGCGCGAGGACGCCGGCGAACGCGCGGCCTTCTTCGGTCGGGCCGGCTTGGACGCCTGCCTCGCGACCAGCTGGATCCCGGACATCGTCCATTGCCACGACTGGACCGCGGGACTCGTGCCCGTGTTGCTCAACACCACGCTCAAGCACACCGCCCTCGGCGGCGCCCGCACGGCGATCTCGATCCATAATCTCCAGCACCAGGGCCTGCACCCGCGCCGGATCATGGCTTACCTCGGCCTGCCGGAATTCCTCTGGAGCCCGCAGGAGCTCGAATGCCTCGGCGGCGTCAACTTCCTCAAAGGTGGCATCCTCCACGCCGGCAAGGTCATCACGGTCAGCCCGACCTACGCGAAGGAGATCCTCACGCCCGCCTTCGGCTACGGACTCGACGAAGTCGTGCGCCGACGCGCCGGCGCGCTCCGCGGCATCCTCAACGGCGTCGACCGCGACGAATGGGATCCGGCGACCGACAAACATCTCGCGAAGACGTTCTCCGCAGCCAAGCCCGCCGGCAAGGCCGAGTGCAAGACCGCGCTCCTGCGCGAGCTCGACCTGCCGACCGATGACGAACTTCCGCTCGTGGGCGTGATCTCGCGCCTCTGGGACCAGAAAGGCCTCGACCTCGCCGTCGCCGTGCTGCCGCGTTTCCTGCGCGAACAGAAACTACGCTTCGTGCTGCTCGGCAGCGGCGACACCGCGCTCGAGAACGAGTATCGCCGGCTCGCGGCGGACTTCCCGCGCCTGTGCGCCGTGCGCATCGGTTACGACAACGGCCTCTCGCATCGCATCGAAGCCGGCAGCGACTTCTTCCTCATGCCGAGCCGCTTCGAACCGTGCGGACTCAACCAGATGTATTCGATGGCCTACGGCACGTTGCCGATCGTGCGCGCGACCGGCGGACTCGCGGACACCGTCACCGGCTGGGACGGCAAGGAGCAAGGCACAGGCATCGTGTTCGAGCACGCCGATCAGGGTGGCATCGTCTGGGCCTTGGAGCGTGCGCTCGAGCTTTACGACCAACCCAAGGCCTTCAAAGCCCTGCGGAAGCAGGCCATGAAGCAGGATTTCAGCTGGGCGCGGGCCGCCGAAGAGCACGTCGCAGTCTATCAGTCGGCCTGAGAGCAGTTTCCGACAGGGGTTTACGCTTAAAAAACGACAGATTTCCGTCGTATTGCCGAAAAACGACCTGAATCGGTCAATTTCTTGTGCCAATGGCACGGATTTAGGCTTTGGCACGGGGTAAGCATTAGGGGTGGTGCCATGAAGCACATCACCGCCCTCACCCTCACCACCCTCCTCGCCGCGACCGGTCTTGCCCAGACCGCCGCTGCTGCCGCTCCCGCTCCGGTCGCCCTCGACCTGACGGTCGGCTACGACAGCGAGTACTACTATCGAGGCCTCTGGTTCTCGAACGACAACACCTGGTTCAACCTCGGCGCTTCCAAGAAGCTCGACGACAAGACCACGGCCAGCGCCCTGGCTTACTACACCGCTGACAGCGGCTCGACGTACCAGGAGCTCGATCTCAGCGCCGCCCTCGCCTACGACGCCGGCTTCGCCACGCTGACCGCCGGTTACACGTACTTCTTCTTCTTCGACGGCTACTCCGCGACCGGTCTCGGCCAGAGCTACTCGCATGAAGTGTTCGTCAGCGCTTCCAAGGCCGTGGGCCCGGTGAACGTCACCGCCACTTACGCCTACGACTTCTACGTGAGCGCGAGCTACGCCGAACTCGCGGTTGATAAGACCTTCACGATCAGCGACTCCACCTCCCTCGTCCTGAAGGCCGCTGCGGGCTACAGCCTTGGTGGTTACTACACCGCCATCGACCTCGCCGGCTTCAACGCCGGCACCGAAAGCGTCTGGACGCACGTCGTCCTCAACGCCTCCCTGCCGATCGCCTTGAACAGCACCTTCACCCTGACGCCGTACATCGCCTACAACATGTCCGGAGCCGGTCGTGAAGAGACCAACCTCGGCCTGGCCCCCTACGGAGCTGACAAGAACCAGTTCTTCTGCGGCGCCTCGGTCAAGGCCGTCTTCTAAGGACCTGAGCCGGGTGGTCTTCGGACCGCCCGGCCTTCCTTGGACTGAACCATTCCCCGGCCTGGAACCGTTTCAGAACCGGGAGATTGCAGCATAGCAAAAGGGGTGCTTTCCGGGAGGAAAGCACCCCTTCTTCTTTGTTAGGTTGAAAATCGCCGGAAGAAGGCAATGTTCCCACCTCCATGCTCGAGTCCGCCCGCAAACCTGACTGGCTCCGCGCCAAGCTTCCCAGCGGTCCCGACTTCCTGGAGACCAAGAAGAACGTCGACGAGCATAAGCTTCATACGGTCTGCCAGTCCGCGCAGTGCCCCAACATGGGAGAGTGCTGGTCCCGCGGCAGCGCGACGGTGATGATCCTCGGCAACGTCTGCACCCGTTCCTGCACCTTCTGCGCCGTCCTTTCCGGCCGCCCCAGCGAGCTCGACCTCGGCGAACCGGCCCGCGTGGCCGAATCCATCGCCCTGATGAACCTCAAGCACGTGGTCATCACCTCCGTGGCCCGCGACGACCTCAAGGACGGCGGCGCCTCCGTCTGGGCCGCGACCATCCGCGCGACCCGCCACCGCTGCCCGAACACGACCATCGAGGTCCTGCCGGCGGACTTCCGCGGCGAGCAGGAGCACCTCGACACCCTGCTCGACGCCCGGCCCGACATCCTCAACCACAACCTCGAGACGGTCGAACGCCTGCAACGCCCGGTCCGCAAGACCGCCCGCTACGAACGTTCCTTCTGGGTGCTCAAGCACGCCAAGTCCCGCGACTTCATCACCAAGACCGGCATCATGCTCGGGATCGGCGAACGCAAGGAAGAGGTCGCCCAGCTGATCCGCGACATCGCCGCCGCCGACGTGGACATCCTGACGATCGGCCAGTACCTCTCTCCGAGCAAGGAACACGCGCCCATCGACCGCTGGGTCACGCCCGAAGAATTCGCCGAGTGGAAGACCTTCGCCCTCGAGGTCGGCGTGAAGCACGTCGAATCCGGCCCCTTGGTCCGCTCTTCCTACCGCGCCGACGAACAAGTCGTGAAGTTCAGCCTGATGGATCGCCGCCAGCGACCCGCCCGCTAATCCGTGGAAGGCCTGCCCCCCGTCGACTTCCGCGCCGAGCTCAATGACGAGCAGTACGCCGCGGTGACCTCGCCGCGCGGTCCCGCGCTCGTCCTCGCCGGGGCCGGCTCAGGCAAGACCCGCACCCTCACCTACCGCGTGGCCTGGCTCCTGCACCAAGGCGCCAAGCCCTGGGACATCCTGCTGCTGACGTTCACCAACAAGTCGGCCAAGGAGATGCTCGAGCGCGTCGAAGACCTCACCGGCGTCCCGCGCGGCCAGTTCTGGGGCGGCACCTTCCACTCCATCGGGCAGCGCATCCTGCGGCGCAACGCCGCCGTGGCCGCCCGCTCCCCCGACTTCACCATCCTCGACCAGAAGGAATCGGAGCAGCTCTTCTCCGAGATCGTGAAGTCGATCGACGGCGCCTTCATCAAGGATAAGACGAATCCGAAAGCCTCCGTCATCCTCGACGCCTATTCGCACGCCCGCAATACGCTGCGCCCGCTGCCGGACGTCCTGGCGGAGCGCCTCGACTGGATGAAGGGCGGACCGGAGAAGCTCATGCAGTTCTGCGCGGCCTACGCCGCAGCGAAGCAGGAGCGCAATCTCTGCGATTTCGACGACCTGCTGAGCCTCTGGCTGCACGTGCTCGAGAACGATCCGGCCGCGCTCGCCCACTACCGTGGGCGTTTCAAGCACATCCTGGTGGACGAGTTCCAGGACACCAATCGCCTGCAGAGCCGGATCATCGACCTCCTGGCCAGCGAGCACCAGATCATGGCCGTCGGTGACGATGCCCAGTGCATCTACACCTGGCGCGGCGCGGACTGGGAGAACATCGTCGCCTTCCCGCAGCGCCACCCGGGCACGCTGATCCACACGATCGACACCAACTACCGGTCGACCCCGGAGATCCTCGCCTTCGCCAACGAGATCCTCAGCCACCGGCCGAGGGTCGAAGGCTTCGACCGCCGTCTCCAGGCCGTGCGCCCGAGCGGCCCGCAGCCCACGGTCTTCACCGTCGGCGACACGTCGCAACAGGCGAAACTCGTGGTCCGCAAGATCATGCAGCTGCACCACGAAGGCCACGCGCTGAAGGACATGCACGTGCTCTACCGCGCGCACTACCAGTCGCTGGAACTGCAGATGGAACTCAACGCCATGGGCGTCCCGTTCGTCATCACCAGCGGCCACAAGTTCTTCGACCTCGCGCACGTGAAGGACATCCTCGCGCACCTGCGCTTCGTGCACAACCCGCTCGACCAGGTCGCGCTGTCGCGCCTGCTCTGCCTCCTCCCCAAAGTCGGCCCGGTCGCCGCCGAGAAGATCAGCAAGGCCGCCCGCGAGACCGATGACGTCCAAGGCCGCGGCCTGGTCCGCGCGCTCCGCGCCGATGCGGTGCTCAAGCGCGTGCCGGAATCCGCGAAGGACGACTTCAACGACCTGACCATCACGCTCGAGGACATGCTCGAAGGCCTTGAGGCCGCCAAGGCCAAGCCCGGCCCTGCGGCTCCGGCGCCGGATCTGTTCGCCGCGGCCTCGGATGCGAACTCGATCAAGGTCGCCCGGACGCCCGCCGAGACGGTCCGGGTCTGCATCGAGGGTTGGTACGGCGGCTTCCTCAAGACGATCTTCCCGGATTGGAAAGACCGCGAACAGGACCTCCAAGGCCTCATCGGCTTCGCCTCGAAGTTCGAGGACGTCGGCGACCTCGTCGCCCAGGTGGCCCTGCTCAACGGCGAATCCTCGGACAAGAAGGCCGAGCCCGAGGAGGACATGCTCCGCCTCACGACCATCCACCAGTCCAAGGGCCTCGAGTTCCCCATCGTCTTCCTCCTAGGCTGCGCCGACGGCCTGCTCCCCCTCACCCGCGCCATCGACGAAGGCGACGTGGAGGAGGAACGCCGCCTCTTCTATGTGGCCTGCACGCGCGCCGAGAACATGCTGTTCCTTTTCGCCCCCCGGTTCGCGGTCTCCGGCGAAGGCTACCGTCCGCTCGATCCCTGCCGTTTTCTGGAAGAAATGAGCCCGGATTGTTACGAATTGGCGGATTACGCCCATCGCCGGCTCTGAGCCGGCTATGACGGACGAACAGGGGTAGGTGCTTGCCTTTGCCTTGGGCGGGCATTTATGACTCAATTCAAACTTTTACACGCCATCGCCATGCCCAAGGTACTCGTCGCCGACAAAATCTCGCCCACCGGAGTCGCCCTCCTCAAAGCCCAACCCGGGTATGAGGTCGTCGAAGCCTACGGCTCCACCCCGGCGCAGATCCTGGAGCTGGTCGCCGACGTGGACGCCATCCTGGTCCGCTCCGAAACCCAGATCACCCGCGAAGTCCTCGCCGCCGCCCACCGCCTCGTCTGCGTCGGCCGCGCCGGCGTGGGCGTCGACAACATCGACGTCGACGCCGCCACCGAGCGCGGCGTCATCGTGATGAACACGCCCTCGGGCAACACCATCGCGACCGCCGAGCTCACCTTCACCCACCTGCTCTCCCTCGCCCGCCCGGTGCCGGAAGCCGTCCAGTCCATGCGCGAAGGCAAGTGGGACCGTAAGACCCTCTCCGGCTCCGAGCTCTTCGGCAAGACCCTCGGCGTGCTCGGCCTCGGCCGCATCGGCGCCGAAGTCTCCAAGCGCGCCCTCGCCTTCGGCATGAAGGTGCTCGCCTACGATCCTTACCTCACCGAAGCCCGCGCCAAGGCCCTCGGCGTGTCGATCGCGACCCTCGACGAAGTCTTCGCCCTCTCCGACTACATCACCGTCCACATGCCCCTCATCGAGAAGGGCAAGCAGGGCGCGACCGAAGGCATGGTCGATGACGCCGCCTTCGCCAAGATGAAGAAGGGCGTGAAGATCGTGAACTGCGCCCGCGGCGGCATCGTCGACGAAGCCGCCCTCGCGGCCGCGCTCGCCTCCGGCAAGTGCGGCGGCTGCGGTTTCGACGTCTTCGTCGAAGAACCCCTCGCCAAGGACCACCCGCTCCGCTCCCTCCCGAAGGCCCACCTCTCCCCGCACCTCGGCGCCTCCACCGCCGAAGCCCAGGAGAACGTCGGCGTCGAAGTCGCCGAAGCCGCCATCACCGTCCTCGGCGGCGGCTCGCCCGCCAACGCGGTCAACCTGCCCTCCGTCGACTCGCAGACCCTCGCCGCGATCAAGCCGTTCCTCTCCCTCGCCCAGAAGCTCGGCTCCATCGCCCGCCAGCTGGCCGCGCCGGGCCGCATCGAATCGCTCCGCCTGACGACCTTCGGCACCGGCTCCGACCAGGGCGCCAACGCCATCGCCCGCGCTATCCAGCGCGGCTACCTCCGCGGCATCGTGGAAGGCGTCACCGACGTCAACGCTCCTGGCAAGCTCAAGGCCCTCGGCGTCGAGGTCCAGACCGTCCGCTCCTCCGCCGAAGCCGACTACAAGGAACTCATCCTCGTCGAAGCCGTGCTCGCGGGCGGCAAGACGGTCTCCGTCGCCGGCACCGTCATCGGCAAGGCCCAGTCCCCTCGCATCGTCTCCATCAACGGCCGTACCCTCGAGTTCATCCCCGAAGGCATGCTGCTCCTCATCGAGAACCAGGACCAGCCCGGCATCATCGGCGCCCTCGGCACCCTGCTCGCCAAGGAACGCGTGAACATCGCCAACATGGCCCTCAGCCGCAGCGGTGGTTCCAACGCCCTCGCCGTCTACCAGCTCGACACCGCCCCCGGTGACGCCGCCATCGCGGAGATTCTCCGCAATCCGGCGATCGTCAGCGCCAAGCTGATCGAAGCCTAAGCGATGTTCGCGGCCATCGGGATCTTCGCCCTGCTCGGATACCTCATCGGTTCCGTCAACTTCGCCGTGCTCGTGGCGAAGAAGCATGGCGTCGACATCCTGAAGGAAGGCTCCGGCAACCCGGGCGCCACGAACGTCAAGCGCGTGCTCGGCAAAGGCCAGGGCAACCTGGTCTTCGCCCTCGACGCCCTCAAGGGTTTCGTCGGCGCCGGCCTGCCCTACCTCCTGCTGCGTGTGGAAGAAAATGCCGCCGCGGCCGACATCCACTTCACCGTCTGCGTCGCCGGCTTCATCGGCACGCTGCTCGGTCACTGCTTCTCCTGCTTCCTGAAGTTCAAGGGCGGCAAGGGCGTGGCCTCCACGATCGGCGGCCTGCTGGTCCTGCTGCCGGTCCCGATCCTCATCGGCGCCGCCGTCTGGGGCCTCATCTTCACGCTCTCCCGTTACGTGTCTTTGGCTTCGATTGCCCTCGGCGTGTCGCTGCCACTCTCCTGCTGGCTGCTGCCTCTCTTCACGAAGCTGACCTTCGGCCAGCCGGAGTTCTGGTTCGCGGCGGCCATCGCCGCTTTCAACGTGTGGACGCATCGCTCCAACATCGGCCGCCTGCTCGCCGGCACCGAGAACCGCTTCGTCAAACAAGCCTGACCTTTTCGCAATGACCGCCCCTCGTACCATCGGCATCGGCATCCTCGGCTTCGGCACCGTCGGCCAAGGCGTCTGGAAGCACCTCCACGACAAGCAGGCCGACCTCGAATCGCGCCTCGGCGTGAAGCTCGACCTCCGCAAGGCCTCCGTCCGCGACCTCAAGAAGAAGCGCGCGGTCAAGATCCCGGCTTCCAAGCTGACCACCAACGTCAACGAGATCATCGACGACCCGAAGGTCCACGTGGTCTGCGAACTCATCGGCGGCACCACCAAGGCCCGCGAGCTCACCCTCCGCGCCCTGCGCCTCGGCAAGGTCGTCGTCTCCGCCAACAAGGCGTTGCTCTGCGAGCATGGCCCGGAGATCATGCAGGCGGTCCGCCAGCACGGCGGGCAGTTCCTCTTCGAAGCCAGCGTCGCCGGCGGCATCCCGATCATCAAGGCCATCCGCGAAGGCCTCGTCGCCAATCGCTTCGAACTGATCGTCGGTATCCTCAACGGCACCTGCAACCATATCCTCACCCGCATGGGCGAAGACGGTCTCTCGTTCGCCGACGCCCTCAAGGAAGCCCAGGAGCTCGGTTACGCCGAAGCCGACCCGACGCTCGACGTCGACGGCATCGACGCCTTCCACAAGGCCTCGATCCTCGCCTGGCTCGCGCACGGCAAGTGGGCGCCCTCTTCGCGCACGCTCGTCGAAGGCATCCGCAAGATCGGCCCGGCCGACATCGACTTCGCCCGCCGCTTCGGCTTCGCGCTCAAGCACCTCGCCGTCATCCGCCGCGACTTCAAGTCCAACTGGATGACCGTCGGCGTCTACCCTTCCCTCGTCCCGAACCGCGACATCCTCGCGCGCGTCTCCGGCGTCAACAACGGCATCACCCTCCGCGGCGACGTCGTCGGCGCCACCACGCTCACCGGGCGCGGCGCCGGCGGCGACGCCACCGCTTCCGCCGTCATCGGCGACATCGTCGACGCCATCGCCGCCCTGACCGGCGCGATCCCGCAGGCCCTCTCGCCCGACGCCCTCGCCGCCCGCGAGAAGGCCGGCCGCGCCCTGCGCATGGCCTCGATCGACGAGATCGTCTCGCCCTTCTACCTCCGTCTCTCACTGCTCGACAAGGCCGGCGTGTCCGAAGGCATCTACCGCATCTTCTCGAAGCACAAGGTGTCCATCGCCCGCGTCATCCAGTACGAGCACCCGAACCAGGGCCGCAGTACCGTCACCCTCTCGACCTACCCGGTCAGCGAACGCAAGATGTCCGCGGTCTTGACAGAATTGCGCCGCCTCAAGACGGTGCTCGAGGAGCCGGTCGTGCTCCGCATCTTCTCTCCCGAATCCTGATCCCCGGTGGCCCTCATCGTCCAGAAATACGGCGGCACTTCCGTCGGCAACGTCGACCGCATCCAGAACGTCGCGGCGAAGATCAAGGAACAGTGGTCGAAAGGTAACCGCATCGTCGTGGTCGTCTCCGCCCGCAGCGGCGTGACCAACGACCTCATCGCCC
>Ga0222712_10001714_pt1 | contig 26464 bp, 14 predicted proteins | sample C33_657DmetaG_FD_165043 | JGI IMG/M metagenome (GOLD analysis project Ga0222712, IMG submission 165043) | Estuarine water microbial communities from San Francisco Bay, California, United States - C33_657D | ecosystem: Environmental > Aquatic > Marine > Unclassified | place: USA: California... | reverse complement strand
TCTATCACATTTTTTGGGCACTTTGATGCCGGTTCCGACTGAGGATCCACCCCATACCCGGCCAGCGTCAAATTACCGTCCTGCAATCCTGCCCGCAGGCAGGGAGGCATCCATAGCATCTCCTACAAGGGCATGCTCGCCCAATGGTTCAGAGACCGGACTGTTTGGGCGGTTGATGTCGCATGCGCAGCAGCAAGGCGACGCACAGCAAGCACAGAGCGACAAAGGCCAGGAAGGACCAGTTGGCGATAGACAGGCCTAAGAAGGTCCAGTCGATCTTGGTGCAGTCGCCGCTGCCCCGAAAGATCATGGGAATGGCCCGCTTGAGCGGGAAGGTTTCGATCATGCCGTAGAAGTCACGGCCGCAGGAGTAGGACTCGGGTGGATACCACTGCAAAAAGCTTTGCCTAGCCGCTACAAAGGCGCCGAAGCCTGCGATCAACACACCCAGCCCCGCGGCCAGCTTTTGGGCCCACAGCGGCCGGCTCGCGGCTCCCACAGCCGCAAGCACCGCCAGCAGCATGAGTGCGTAGCGCTGAACAATGCACATCGGACAAGGCTCCAGCCCCACCCCATGTTGGAGATAAAGCCCAAAAAGGAGCAAAGCGACGCACGCCAGGCAGATGGCACCCAGCAATGACCGCGGCCGGTCCAGCAGCACGAAAGGATTCATCGAGCAGCGCCCAAGAAGCTCGCCAGCGGCCAAATGGCCGCAAGAGGCCGCTTACTTTTTGCTGAGCTGGGCGTCCAGTTCCTTGCACGAGGGGGCGCAAACGGCCTGGGCCTTGCCCAGCACCTTTTTGGTGCCCATCATGGAACGGGGCCTGTGCTTGCCACACAAGAAACAGGACATGGTGGCACTGCCAAAGGAGGTGGTGGCCACGAAGGGCGAACCGGAGACTTTGGACTTGTAGCGCAAACCGTCCGGCAGGACGGCGGTCTTGGTTTCAGTTCTTGCCACGGGCTTTGCCTTATCACGATGCGCGCTAAGCGCGTTCAATCAGCTCATCAGGCCACCGCTGTACAGACCCGCCTGCTCTTGGGAAAGAGGCAAGCGACTTGGCACTTTTGGCAGCCTTTTGGTGTCAGATTTTGGTCTCAGAATTCGACCCCGCCCGCGAAGGCGAAGTGCAATTCCTCGAAAACCAGCTATTTTACGCTGATCGTCAAAGCCTCTGAGACATTCCCCCGCAAAGCCTTCAAGAGAACGCGCGCTGGCTGGATCAGCGCCTATTTCATCGCCTCTGCAGGCCGGCGGGCTTTGACGTAGGCATCGCTGGGCAGGTAGCGCTTGCCGTCGGCATAGCGCCAGTCCACCATGGTGCCGCGGTTGCCGCGCAGATCGAGCTTGCCCACAAAAGCGCCCATGGTCGATTGCTGGTCAATGGCCCGGAACTCCGCCGGCCCGAAAGGGGTGTTGAAAGGCAAGCCCCGCATGGCCAGCACCAGCTTTTCGTTATCGACCGATTTGGCCTTGTTGATGGCCGCAAAAATCGCCTGCATGGTGGCATAGCCCACCACCGAGCCCAGCTTGGGACTCTCGCCAAATCGGCGCATGTAATTGGCCGCGAAACTGGCATGCTCGCGCGCATCGATCTGGTCCCAGGGGTAGCCGGTGACGATCCAGCCTCGCGGCGTCTCGTCCTTGAGCACGTCCAAATACTCCGGCTCGCCCGAGAGCAGCGAGACCACCGGCGTCTTGGGGAAGATGCCGCGCTGATTGCCCTCGCGCACCAGGCGAGCCAGGTCAGGACCGAAGGTCACATTGAAGATGGCTTCGGGCCGCGCCGCCATGGTGGCTTGCAAAGTGGTGCCGGCCTCCAGCTTGCCCTGCGCAGGCCACTGCTCACTGACAAATTCAACATCTGGCCGTTTGGCCTTGAGCAGCTCCTTGAAGCTGGCCACCGCGCTCTGGCCATACTCGTAGTTGGGTGCAATGGTCGCCCAGCGCTTGGCTGGCAACTTGACCGCCTCCTCCACCAGCATGGCCGCCTGCATATAGGTGCTGGCGCGCAGGCGGAAGGTATAGCGATTGCCCTTGTCCCAGACGATGGCATCGGTCAGGGGCTCGCTGGCCACAAACAGACGCTTGTTCTTGAGCGCATGGTCAGCCAGCGCCAGGCCCACGTTCGAGAGAAAACCGCCGGCCAGCACATCGACCTTCTCCTTGGCCGTCAGTTCAACCGCATGGCGCAAGGCCTCCTCGGGCCGACCGCCGTCGTCGCGGGCGATGACCTCCACAGGGCGACCGAGCAGGCCGCCGGTCTGGTTGATTTCTTCAACCGCCAACTGCCAGCCCTGGCGATAGGGCTGGGTAAATTGCGGAATGGCCGAATAGCTGTTGATCTCACCGATGCGTATCGGTGGCTTGCCGGGCTGCGCACTGGCAACGCAGCCGGCCCAAGCGAGAACGAGCACGGCCACCCAGTTGCGTTTGCTAAGGATCACAAGTAACTCCTGCGTGAGGTGTGATGGGGAAACAGCCAACTTTAACAGCCACCCAAGGCTCTGCGGGAGCCTATGCCCTATAGCCATGAAGCCATAAGCATATGCGCATAAGCCAAGAACAAATCAATCGTTGGAGTCAGCGCAGGCAAACTTTACAGTCACCCCCTTATGCATGACTTGGCGTACGTTTTTGCCGGCTTTGCCGTAGGGCTGGTGGTGGGGCTGACTGGCGTCGGCGGCGGATCCTTGATGACGCCGCTGCTGATCTTTGGCTTTGGTATCAAGCCTTACTTGGCTGTGGGTACCGACCTGCTGTTCGCCGCTTTCACCAAGATGGGCGGCACGGTAAATATGGCCCGCCGTGGCATGGTGCCCTGGTCGGTGGTGGCTTCGCTGAGCGCCGGCAGCATCCCGGCGGCCCTGGCCACGCTCTACGTGCTGCACCGCATCGGCCCCGCCGACGCGGCCGTACAAAAAACCATGACCCTGACTCTAGGCGTGGCCCTGCTGTTAACTGCGCTGGCCACGCTCTACAAGGCGCTGCGCGGCAAGCAAACGCCGCGCGATCTGTCAAAGCAGGACTTCGAGCGCGCGCTGCGCCCCCGCCACTGGGCCCTGCCCCTGCTGCTCGGTGCGCTCATCGGCGTGATGGTCACGCTCACCTCCGTGGGAGCCGGCGCCATCGGTGTGACCGCGCTGATGCTGCTCTACCCCCTGCTGCCGCTGCCGCGCATTGTGGCCGCCGACATAGCGTATGCGGTGCCGCTGACCCTGGTGGCCGGCCTGGGCCATGCTTCGCTGGGCTCGGTAGACTGGCCGCTTTTGGCCAAACTGCTGGCCGGCTCGCTGCCGGGCATCTGGCTGGGCTCTCAGTTGGTGCACAAGACACCCGAGCGCGCGATACGCTCGCTTCTTTCTCTGCTGCTGGCCTACGCTGGCGCCAAGCTGATTTTGATTTAAGCCTTTTATGTACCAGTACACCGACTTCGATCGCGCCTTCATTCGGTCCAGGGCCGACCAGTACCGTGACCAGCTCAAGCGCTGGCAGGCCGGCGAACTCAAAGAAGACGAATTCCGCCCTTTGCGCCTGCAAAACGGCTGGTATGTGCAGCGCCATGCGCCCATGCTGCGGGTGGCCGTGCCTTATGGTGAGCTGTCCAGCGCGCAGGTGCGGGCCCTGTCCAAAATTGCCCAGGACTACGACCAGCCCACGCCCGAACTGCTGCAGCAGGCCCAGGCCCAACAAGACCTGCTGGGCGCGGCCCCCTCCCGCTTGACGGCCGGTTACGCGCACTTCACCACCCGCCAGAACGTCCAATTCAACTGGATACCGCTGGACAAGTCGGCCGATGTCATGGACCTATTGGCCAGCGTGAACCTGCACGGCATACAGACCAGCGGCAATTGCATCCGCAACATCACCAGCGACGAGCTGGCTGGCATTGCGGTCGACGAGATCGCCGACCCCCGCCCCTTTGGCGAAATACTGCGCCAGTGGAGCACGCTGCACCCCGAGTTCGCCTTCCTGCCGCGCAAATTCAAGATCGCGATTTCGGGCGCCCGGGAAGATCGCGCCGCCACCGCCTGGCACGACGTCGGCCTGTACCTGCTGCGCAATGAAGCTGGCGAACTCGGCTTCAAGGTGCTGGTGGGCGGCGGCATGGGTCGCACGCCGGTGATCGGCACTGTGATCCGCGAATTCCTGCCCTGGCACCAGATCCTCAACTTTCTGGAGGCCGTGGTGCGTGTCTACAACCGCTGGGGCCGCCGGGACAACATCTACAAGGCCCGCATCAAGATTCTGGTCAAGGCCGAAGGCCAGCGCTACATCGATGAAGTGGAGAGTGAATACCGCCAAATCTTGGAGGTCGACGGCGGTCAGCACACCCTGACGCAGCAAGAGCTGGACCGTGTCAGCGCCAGCTTCGTGCCTCCCAAGCTTGCCTGCGACCGCGTCACGGCCGACACCAAGATTTCGGCGATTTTGCGGGCTGCGGCAGAGGACGACGTGGAATTTGGCCGCTGGCTCAAGCAGAACGTGGCCGCCCACAAAAACCCTGCCCTGCGCGCGGTGACGCTTTCTTTCAAACGCCTGGGCCAGGCCCCGGGCGATGCCACGGGGCAGCAGCTGTCGGCGGTGGCCGATCTGGCAGACGCCTACAGCGCCGGCGAAGTGCGCGTGACGCACGACCAGAACCTGCTGCTGCCTTGGGTCAGCTGCCACGAATTGCCCGAACTCTGGCGCGCCGCCAGAAAGCTCGGCCTGGCAAAGCCCAACATCCGCCTGCTGACCGACATGATCGCCTGCCCCGGCGGTGACTACTGCGCCCTGGCCAATGCACGCTCCATTCCGATTGCCGAGATGATCACCGAGCGCTTCCAGGACCTCGACGAGCTGCACGACCTGGGCGAGATTGACCTGCACATCAGTGGCTGCATCAACTCCTGCGGGCACCACCACAGCGGCCACATCGGCATCCTAGGTGTGGATAAAGACGGCAAGGAGTGGTACCAGGTCTCTCTGGGCGGGGCAGACGGCTCACAGCTGAGCGGCCCGGCCGCAGCCGGCAAGATCGTCGGCCCCTCCTTTGCCGCCACCGAGGTGGCCGACGTGGTGGAAGCCATCCTCGATATTTACCGCCAGGAGCGCCAGGCCGGCGAGACCTTTGTCCAAGGCCTGCGCCGCCTGGGCCACGAGCCCTTCAAGCGCGCCGCCAACGCCGCCCGGCAGGTCACCGCCCGCGCCGAGGCCTGAGAAAGACATCACCATGAAATTGCTGAGCCCTGAGCAGTACCAGGCCCATCAAGCGAGCGCAGCAACGCTGCAGCTGCCCAACGATGTCGATCCCGCCACCGTCTCGCTCGAAGGCGTGAGCCGCATAGCGCTGAACTTTCCCAAGTTCTCCGACGGCCGCGCCTTCAGCCAGGCTTTTTTGCTGCGCCGCCGCCGCGACTTTGCCGGCGAGCTGGTGGCCACCGGCGACGTGCTGGTGGACCAGCTGGCGCAGATGCAGCGCTCGGGCTTCGATGTGGCCGTGCTGCGCGCCGACCAGTCACTGGCTACCGCCGAGCGCGTACTGGCCGCCTACCCAGGCTTTGCGGTCGGCCGCTACCAGGGCGATGCCAAGCAGCTGGCACCACACTTCAAGGAGCTTGCATGAGCGCAGCGCCAGGCCGCCCCAAGCCAGCTCGCGCTGCATTGCGCAGCACGGAGGTTCCCAAATGAGCGCAGTTGCCATATACGGCCGCGCCTCCAGCGACTTCGCGGCCAAGCTGGCCGAGACCGAAGCGCTGCTCGATCGCGTGGGCAGCGAGTTCTCGCCCCTGACCCTGGCCTGCAGCCTGGGCGCCGAAGACATGGTGCTGGTGCACCTGCTGCACCGCCTGGCAACGCCCGCCAGCATCTTCGTGCTGGAGACCGGCAAGCTGCACGCCGAAACCCTGGCACTGATCGTCCAGATCGAGTCGCGCTACGGTTTCAAGCTCGACCTCTACCGCCCGCAAGCCGGTGCGGGCGAGGCCTTTGAGCAAGCCCATGGGCTTGACGCCATGTACAAAAGCCAAGACCTGCGCAAAGCCTGCTGCGGCGTGCGCAAGATGGAGCCGCTCTCCCGTGCGCTGGCTGGCAAAAAGGCCTGGATTACTGGCTTGCGCCGCGAGCAGTCGCAGGCCCGCGCCCAGGTCGAGTTGATCGAGGCTGACGGCCCCGATCGCCACAAGATCAATCCCTTGGCCCGCTGGACCACCGGCGATGTCTGGCACTACATAGGCCAACAAGCCATCCCTTACAACGCGCTGCACGACCAGTTCTTCCCCAGCATAGGCTGTGCGCCCTGCACCCGCGCCGTGACCCTGGGCGAGGACTTCCGCTCGGGCCGCTGGTGGTGGGAGTCAGAGTCCGCCAAGGAATGCGGCCTGCACGTCAAGGACGGCGGCTCATCCATCATTCCCGTCAAGGAGGTATCTGCATGAACGCCCTGACCGACCCGCGCCACTTCAGCGCACCGACCCTGAGCAAGGCCCACCTGGACGCGCTGGAAGAAGAAGCCATCTTCATCCTGCGCGAGGTGGCCGCCGCTTTCGAGCGCCCTGCCCTGCTGTTCTCGGGCGGCAAGGACTCATTGGTGCTGCTCAAGTGCGCCGAAAAAGCCTTTGTCGACAGGCAGCGCGGCGGCAAGATTCCGTATCCGCTGCTCATGATCGACACCGGGCACAACTTCCCCGAGGTGACCGACTTCCGCGATTACCGCGCCCAGCAGCTGAAGGCTGACCTGATCGTCCGCAGCGTGGAAGACTCGATGGCGCGCGGCACCGTGCGCCTGGCACACCCGGGCGAGTCGCGCAATATCCATCAGTCGGTGACGCTTTTGGAGGCCATCGAAGAATTTCGCTTTGACGCGCTCATCGGCGGGGCTCGACGCGACGAAGAAAAGGCGCGCGCCAAGGAGCGTATCTTCTCGCACCGCGACAGCTTCGGCCAATGGCAACCCAAGGCACAACGCCCGGAACTGTGGACCCTGTTCAACACCCGGCTGCACCCGGGCGAGCACTTCCGAGTGTTCCCGATTTCCAACTGGACCGAACTCGACGTCTGGCAATACATAGAGCGCGAAAACATCGAGTTGCCCTCGATCTACTACGCGCACCATCGGCAGGTGGTTGAACGCAAGGGCCTCTTGGTGCCCGTGACCGAACTCACTCCGGCGCGTGAGGGCGAGCAGGTGGTCGAGAGGACCGTGCGCTTTCGCACCGTGGGCGACATCACCTGCACCTGCCCGGTGGCCAGTCCAGCCGCCACCGCAGCCGAGATCCTGCTGGAAACCCTGGCCGCCGACGTGAGCGAGCGCGGCGCCACCCGCATGGACGACAAGACCTCGGACGCTTCCATGGAAAAGCGCAAAAAGGAAGGGTATTTCTGATGAGCACTGCAGTTCTGGACACCCCCGCCGCCCTGGACACAGGGGCGGCCCTGCGGTTTGTCACCTGCGGCAGCGTGGACGACGGCAAGAGCACGCTGATCGGCCGCCTGCTGGTCGATTCGCGCGCCGTGCTGCAAGACCAATTGGCCAGCGTCGAGCGCAGCGGCCAGGTCGATCTGGCCCTGCTCACCGACGGCCTGCAGGCCGAGCGCGAGCAAGGCATCACCATCGACGTGGCTTACCGCTACTTCAATACGGCCCGCCGCAAGTTCATCATTGCCGATGCGCCCGGCCACGAGCAGTACACCCGCAATATGGTGACCGCTGCGTCGAGCGCAGATGCAGCCGTGGTGCTGGTCGATGCGACCAAGCTGGATTGGCGCGCCGAGCAGCCCGAGTTGCTGCCGCAGACCCGCCGCCACAGCCTGCTGGTCCAACTGCTGCGTGTGCCCAACATCGTTTTCGCGGTCAACAAACTCGATGCGGTCGAGAACCCGGCGCTGGCCTTCGCCCACATCAGCGCGGCCCTGCGGCAGTTCACTCAAGAAGCCGGCATCGCCGTGCAGGCCATGGTGCCGATTTCGGCCCTCAAGGGCCACAACGTGGTCGACGCCCAGCCCGGCTGGTGTGGCTACCAAGGCCCCAGCTTGCTGGGTCTGCTCGAAGGTCTGTCAGTAGCACCCGCCGAAGTCGGCCTGGGCGCCGCACTGCCGGTGCAGTGGGTAGAAAAATTTCATTCAAGCAGCGACACCTCGCAAGGCCGGCGCGTGTTCTGGGGCAGGGTCGCCACCGGACAGTTCGCCCCGGGCCAAGCGGTCACGGTGCTGCCCAGTGGCAAGAGCGCCGTGGTGGCCGAGGTGCTGGACCACGCACGCCGGCCGCTTGGCGTCAGCGCCGGTCGCAGCGCCGGCCTGATCCTGGACCGCGAGCTCGATGTCTCGCGTGGCGACACCCTGGTGACAGCCGAGGCAGCGCCCGAGCTGCGGCGCGAGCTGCGCGTTCGGGTGGCCTGGCTGGACGACGAGCCCCTGGTGCCCGGGCGGCTGTATTGGGCCCTGCACGGCCACCGCTGGGTCAAAGCCAAGGTCAGCCGCATCGTGCACCAGCTGCACATCGACACCCTGCAAACCCGGGAGGCGGCCCAATTGGGTGCCAACGCTATCGGCCTGATTGATCTGAGCTTGCAAGAGGCGCTGCCCACCCTGCCCTACGCCCAGTCACGCGCCTTGGGCTCTTTGGTGCTGGTCGATACCGCCTCGCACCGCACTGCCGGGGCAGTGCTGGTCGAAAGCCCATAAAATCAGGTTTTCTTCGACTCAGGCTAGATTCATGACCCACGTCGTCTCCGACTCCTGTATCTGTTGCAAATACACCGACTGTGTAGATGTTTGCCCGGTGGACTGCTTCCGCGAAGGCCCGAATATGCTGGTCATCGACCCCGATGAATGCATCGATTGCGCGGTCTGCATTCCCGAATGCCCGGTCAATGCGATTTATGCCGAGGAAGACCTGCCGGCCGAGCAGATGGCCTTCATCAAGCTCAATGCCGATCTGGCCAAACTGTCAAACTGGAAAAGCATCACCAAGCGCAAACCGCCCTTGGCCGACGCCGACGACTGGAAAGATAAAACCGACAAACTCAGCGAACTACAACGCTGATTCCCCGCAGCGCAGCGGCCCTGACCGCTGCGCTCGCCCCTAACGCCAGATACCCCGACGTGACAACTTATACCGCCCCGCATGAAGTGGAGGGCCTGATCGAGACTGACGCCATCATCGTCGGCGCCGGTCCGGTCGGTCTGTTCCAGGTTTTTGAACTGGGCCTGCTCGAAATCAAGGCCCATGTGATCGACTCCCTGGCCTATCCCGGCGGTCAGCCCATCGAGCTTTATCCGGACAAGCCCATCTACGACATCCCGGCCATCCCGGTGTGTACCGGCAAGGAGCTCACCGACGCCCTGCTCAAGCAGATCGAACCCTTCGGCGCCACCTTCCATCTGGGGCAAACCGTGACCGAGGTGCGCCAGGAAAGCGATGGCCGGTTCTTTGTGCAGACCAGCAAGGGCACCCGCTTCCTAAGCAAGACCATCTTCATTGCCGCCGGCGTGGGCGCCTTCGAGCCGCGCACCCTCAAGGTCGACGGCCTGGACCAATTCAACGACACACAGCTGTTTTACAGGGTCAAGAACCCAGCCGACTTTGCCGGCAAAAACCTGATGGTCGTCGGCGGCGGCGACTCGGCCCTGGACTGGACCCTCCACTTCGCGGCCGAAGGCCAGGATGGAACCGCCGCAAGCGGCGGGAAGGCCGAAAGCGTGATCCTGGTGCACCGCCGCGACGGCTTCAAGGCCGCACCGGCCAGCGTGGCCAAGATGAGGGAGCTGTGCGATGCCTACGAGATGCAATTCATCGTCGGCCAAGTCACTGGCTACGAAGAGAGAGACGGCAAATTGGTCGGCGCCAAGGTGACCGGCGGCGACGGCGTCACCCGAGTGGTGCCCACCGACGCCCTGCTGGTGTTTTTTGGCCTGAGCCCCAAGCTCGGGCCGATTGCCGACTGGGGCCTGCAGATCGAGCGCAAGCAATTGGTGGTCGATACCGAAAAATTTTCCACCAGCATCCCAGGCATTTTTGCGGTCGGCGACATCAACACCTACCCCGGCAAGAAAAAGCTCATCCTCTCGGGCTTCCATGAATGCGCCCTCGCCGCCTTTGCGGCTGCGGCGCTGATCTTCCCTGAAAAAGGCAAGATCCACCTGCAATACACCACCACCAGCCCCAAGCTGCACAAGGTGCTGGGGGTGGAGTCGCCGGTGTTTGATTGATGGGCTAGGCCAACGCGCTCATGTGATGCGGGGAGCGAGACCCGTCAGAGCGTGAGGCAGTGCTCTGGGCCGGCACCGACGACGATGTTCGGGTTCAGGCGAGCGTCGAAGGTAACAAGACGGCACTGATGCCTGACGGCCAAGCCGAGCAGATAGCTGTCGGTGATCTGCCGGTGTCCAAGCATCTCAGCCCAGTTGAGGCTACTGGCATCCAGCAAGCTGTAGTCATCTGCAATGAAACGATGCGCCGGGTGAGCCAGGGCCCGCGAGAGGCGTTGTGCAATGACGGGCAAAGGAAACGCCTCTGGATACGAGGGCTGGGCCATGATGCGCAAGCAGCCGTTTTGCGTCAGGGGGCATGAAGCCCACCCCTGATCAATCTCACGCTCCAGCCATAGCCGCGCCCGCATGTGATGGACGTGCGCTGTATCGAGCAGCGCAATCAAAACATTCACATCGAGCAGGGCCCGCATCAGACGCCTTCTGCGTCACGCAGACGGTTGATGAGCTCGTTGGTCACGATCACGCCCCTGGCTGGCAAAGGGTCAAATCCGGTGGATGTGGGGCTGGCAGCATTGAGGGAGGGCGCGCCTGATTGACCCGTTAGCGCCTGGCGGAGCAGTTCCGAAACGACCCGGCCGACGCCCACCTGCTTCTGGCGGGCAATCTCCTTGGCAGCGCTTAAGACGTCGGTTTCAATGTCGATGGTGGTGCGCATATAGGCGGTCAGATAGTGCAATCGCATCATGATGATAGCGCATCAACTTAATCATCCAGGCAGCACTCATTCATCGGCCCTGAGAATGGCCCCAAATACAGCACCGCAGAAGCGATGCACCACCAGCCCAAGCTGCACAAGGTGCTGGGGGTGGAGTCGCCGGTGTTTGATTGACCAGGGCTAAAAGCTGCGCTCCTAGAGAGCGCAGCACCTGTCGCTTCATCGCAAGGCCCCCGCCCTAGGAAAGAGCGGGGCCTTCACACGCTGACACACTCACAACACCTGCTGCACGTTGGCGTTGCGATCTATCCAAAGGTGGGCACCCGCGTTGGACCAGAGGCCGTAGCTGTGGCCATCGACGCTCACCTCGGAGCCGGTAGCTACCCAGCCGCTTTCCTCTAGCCTGACCACATCGTTGGCCCCCGTCTTGACGACCAGGGTTGACTGATCGGCAGCCAGCACGGCAGCCCTGTGTACGCTCACCTCGTTGGCCTGAGGGTCAGCAGCCAAATCCAGTCTCTGCGTGGCTTGCTCGACCCAGCTTTGCAACGACCACGAAGAGAAAAACACATCAACCAGGTCGTGAGCGACGCCGTCGCTGTCGGTCCAGGAGGCATTGAGTCCGAGCAGATTACCGTTGTCGGTCTGCGTGCCGACCTGGGCCTGCAAGCCCAGGGATGCGACGCCCAGGTCTGCCAGCGACTTCAGCTCAGAGGGCTGAGTCACGCCGTCGATGTTCGCGTCAACCCAGACCAGAACCTTGGCAAAGACGGCATCCTGACTGTCAATCACGCCATCGTGGTTGAGGTCGTACTGGGCCAAGGCGGCAAAGCCGTCGACCGCCTTGCCATTGGGCGTATCGGTGCCGTTGCCGAACAGTTCCCGTCCGTCGTTGATCTGGCCATCGCCATTGAGGTCCAGCACCAGCAAGCCATCATGGCCATCGGTCCAGCCTGTGCGCACAGGGGCGCCGGTGGCCAGCACATCAAACAGGATTCCGCGCTCCACAGATGTGGTGCGTACGCCATTGCCGTCAAGGTCCAGAACCATTGGGGTGACGGTGTCCACCGTGAAGCTGCCAGTCGCTGCTGCCGACAGATTGCCCGCCGCATCGACCGTATACAGGCTGTAGGTACCGTCTTCCAGGCCAGCCAAGCTCAAAGACGTGGCCGTGTTGGCCGTGAGGATCGCTGCGCGGTTCCATTTGGCATTTGCCGCATTGGTGATGCTGGCCTCGTTGCTCACTGTCACCGCCCCCGTCCCGCCAGTCTTGACCAAGTAGGCCGTACCGGCTTCTGAGCTTCGCACCGAAGCATTGCCCGTGTTCGGACTCGAGCCTGTCGTCAGTGTGGCCGTAGGCACTGTCGTGTCAATCAGTGGAAGGAACAATGAAAAACTCACACCGGTCACTGAGTCCGGCGCACTGGCGGTAAAGAACCTCGTCACCGCCGAATCGGCTGACAAGCTTGCATAGCTCGTAGTGGTGGACGACGGGGCCATATTGTTGGCACTGACGAAGATGGCCGTGTTGGGCGCAGAAGCACCGGTGCCAAACAGGTTGATGCTGTTGATGGTGGTGTTGCTGCCCAGGTCAATCTGAAACCACAGATTTTCCCGCATCGCACTCGTGGAGTTATGGGGGGCCGCGGTGCCATCCCCGCTGCTGAGAAACGTGCCGCTATCTCGGCTGCCATCAGCCACTCCACCCCAATAGTAGGACGAAGCACTGGAGGACTTGATCACTGTTTTTCCGCGCGCAATGTTCACGCCGTTGGACATCACCTCCACTTCCTGCACGCCCCAATAGCTGCCAGTCCACAGGCTAGGATCGGCCTTGATCAAGACGTAACGTGCCTGGCCTCCCGCGTAATCGATGTTGGGGATATTGCCGGCATTGGCGGTGTAATCAAAAGCATTGCCCGCCGCATCGGTCAGACCTGCTGTGAGCGCGGTCTTGAGAGCCGACTCACTCATATCGACCTGCCCGTTTTGATTGGTTGCCACGGTGTAGGTCAGTGTGCGAGTGCTATCCCCGGCATTGCCGCTCCAGGAGGCCGATACGCCCGCGCCACCCACCGTGAAGATATCGAGGTTGTCGCCGCTGGTCAGGCCATTGACAGGGCCATCAAAAGTCAAGGACAGCGCGATCGCCTCTCCAGCACTGTCTCCCGCGGTGCCAGAGAGTCTGGTTCGTGTGAGCGAAGGCGAGGTGCTGGCAAGCGTGGGCGCCGTGGTGTCTGCCGTGAAGCTGCCCGTGATCGAGGGCATGAGGCCTGTGGCGTTGTTGCCCGCCAGATCGGTCAAGCCAGCCACCAGGTCGCCCACCACAGAGATGCTGCCCGTGTCGGTCGTACCGGCGCTGCTGATGGTGTAGGTCCAGGTGCGGGTGTTGCCCGTGGTGGTTCCGGCCGTGAGAGCAATGCCCGTCTCCGTGCCTATCGTCAAGGTGGGGGCCGTGGTGGGTTGACCGCTCACCGCCTCGCTGTAGGTGGCGGTCACCGTCACCACATCGCCCGCGTTGAGCAGGGTGCCGCTTGCGCCCGTGGCGCTGATGACCACGCTGGTGGCCGTCGGGGCTGTGGTGTCTGCCGTAAAGCTGCCCGTGGCTGCAGGCGTGCTGCCTGTGACGGCGTTGCCCGCCAGATCGCTCACGCCAGCCACCAGGTCGCCCACCACAGAGATGCTGCCCGTGTCGGTGGTGCCGGCGCTGCTGATGGTGTAGGTCCAGGTCCGGGTGTTGCCCGTGGTGGTCCCGGCCGTCAGGGCGATGCCTGTCTCAGACCCTATCGTCAAGGTGGGGGCCGTCGTGGGTTGACCGCTCACGTCCTCGCTGTAGGTGGCGGTCACCGTCACCACATCGCCTGCGTTGAGCAGGGTGCCGCTTGCGCCCGTGGCGCTGATCACCACGCTGGTAGCGGTAGGGGAGGTGGTGTCTGCCGTGAAGCTGCCCGTGGCTGCAGGCGTGCTGCCTGTGACGGCGTTGCCCGTCACATCACTCACGCCGGCCACCAGGTCGCCCACCACAGAGATGCTGCCCGTGTCGGTGGTGCCCGCGCTGCTGATGGTGTAGGTCCAGGTGCGGGTGTTGCCCGTGGTGGTGCCGGCCGTCAGGGCGATGCCCGTCTCCGTGCCTATGGTCAAGGTGGGGGCCGTGGTGGGTTGACCGTTCACAGCCTCGCTGTAGGTGGCCGTCACGGTCACCACATCGCCTGCGTTGAGCAGGGTGCCGCTTGCGCCCGTGGCGCTGATGACCACGCTGGTAGCGGTAGGGGAGATGGTGTCTGCCGTGAAGCTGCCCGTGGCTGCAGGCGTGCTGCCTGTGACGGCATTGCCCGCCAGATCGCTCACGCCAGCCACCAGGTCGCCCACCACAGAGATGCTGCCCGTGTCGGTGGTGCCCGCGCTGCTGATGGTGTAGGTCCAGGTCCGGGTGTTGCCCGTGGTGGTTCCGGCCGTGAGAGCAATGCCCGTCTCCGTGCCAATCGTCAAGGTGGGGGCCGTGGTGGGTTGACCGCTCACCGCCTCGCTGTAGGTGGTCGTCACCGTCACCACATCGCCTGCGTTGAGCAGTGTGCCGCTTGTGCCCGTGGCGCTGATGACCACGCTGGTAGCGGTAGGGGAGGTGGTGTCTGCCGTAAAGCTGCCCGTGGCTGCAGGCGTGCTGCCTGTGACGGCATTGCCCGCCAGATCGCTCACGCCGGCCACCAGGTCGCCCACCACAGAGATGCTGCCCGTGTCGGTGGTGCCCGCGCTGCTGATGGTGTAAGTCCAGGTGCGGGTGTTGCCCGTGGTGGTTCCGGCCGTCAGAGCAATGCCCGTCTCCGTGCCTATCGTCAAGGTGGGGGCTGCCGTGGGTTGACCGCTCACATCCTCGCTGTAGGTGGCGGTCACGGTCACCACATCGCCTGCGTTGAGCAGGGTGCCGCTGGCGCCCGTGGCGCTGATGACCACGCTGCTGACCGTGGGCGCCGTAGTGTCCGCCGTGAAGCTGCCCGAGGCCGCAGGCGTGCTGCCTGTAGCGGCGTTGCCCGTCACATCACTCACGCCGGCCACCATGTTGCCCACCACAGCGATGCTGCCCGTGTCGGTCGTGCCTGTGCTGCTGATGGTGTAGGTCCAGGTGCGGGTGTTGCCCGTGGTGGTGCCCGCCGTCAGAGTAATGCCTGTCTCAGACCCTATCGTCAAAGTGGGGGCTGTGGTGGGTTGACCGCTCACCGCCTCGCTGTAGGTGGCCGTCACGGTCACCACATCGCCTGCGTTGAGCAGGCTGCCGCTTGCGCCCGTGGCGCTGATGACCACGCTGCTGACTGTGGGGGCCGTTGTGTCCACCACCAGAACAAACGGCAAAGCGGCTCGCCCGAAATTGCCAGCGGTGTCCATCACGCGAGCAACATAGTGAACTGTTGAATCACCGACCAAGGTGTTCGTGTCGGTGTAAATCCAATTGCTTTGCGCTCCCGAGTTGACGCTGACGCTGGCAGCGCCCAGGTATTGCATGGCGTCCACCCATTGGGTGCCGTTCCACTGGAGGTAGTGGGAGTTGTATTTATTGTCCACCCTTGACACCAGTACCGTGCTGCCCTGCCTGATGTTGCTGCCCCAATCAGCGCCCATGGTGATGGCAACAACATCACCGGTTTGCGGGTTGGTGGGAAGGTACAGATCGAAGACGTAGTTTGCGCCGTTGGCTGTCGTCAAGCGGGTGATGCGCGAGGTGCTGACGCCACTGCCCTTTTCTGTCGCATTGACGATGTCGTCGACCGCGACGGTGGCAATAATCAGCGTGGGCTTGATGGTGTCAAGCACATAAGCCTGGCTGTACACCGCGCCGTCATTGCCGGCGCTGTCTTGCACCTTGACCTTGAGGGTGTTGCTGGCGCTGAGCGTCTGGCTGGCCAGACGCCAGGTGCTTTGCCCCACGGTGGCCGTCGCCGCCTGCCAGGTGCCGCCGCCATCCAGAGAAACCAGCACGGTCTCGCCCGCCAGCAGATTGGCGCTCAGAGTGCCGCTGATGGCCTGAGCAGCGGTTTTGGTGATGAAGTCGCTGTTGGTCGTGCCATTGGCCGCAGTGTCCGGGTCCAGCGCGGCACTGCTGATGGTGGTGCTGGGGGCCAAGGTATCGACGGCCTGCGTGCCCAAACCGGCCAGGTCGGCATTGATCACCGCATTGCCCAGGGTATCGCTCAGACCCGAGCCCACCAGACTCAGCGCCACATTGCCGCTGGCCAGGTTGGCCGTAGGCTGCACCACGACGGTGTAGCTGTTGTTCGCGCCTGCGCTGACCGAAGTGACCGTGCCGTTGGTGGCGGTAAAGCTGCTGACACCGACCGTGCCGGACACCGGCTCGTCAAAGCGCACCGTAAAGCTGATCGCGTCCTTGGTCAGGGTCGCGCTGGTGCCGTCGGTGACGGCGCTGACCACGGGCCCGCGGGTGTCTATGGCCTGGCTATTGAGGCTGCTCAGGTTGGCGTCTTGAACCGCATTGCCGGCGGCATCGCTGAGCCCGTTGCTAATCAGGCTCAGACCCACCGTACCGGCGGCCACACCGGCATCGGGCGTGACCGTGACGTTGTAGGCATTGCTGCTGCCGATCTGGCTGACCGCCGTGACCGTGCCCTGTGTGGCAGTGAAGTTGCCGCTGCCCACAGAGCCGACCAAGGCCTCGTCGAAGGTCACCGTGAACACGATCGCGTCGCGCGTTACGGTCGCAGCCGTATCGTCGATCACCGCACTGACCGAAGGCGCCCTGGTGTCGATGCTGATGCTGGGCGTGCTGCCCGCGCCGCCAGGGTTGCCGTAGCCGTCGGTGTAAAGGCCCTGAGCCACCGTGATGCTGGCCATCCCGGCGGCCAGATTGGGGGTGGGCGTGAAGGTGGCGGTGCGCGTCAAGCCGGTGCCGCTGATGGCGCCCAGGGTACCGCCGGCGACCAGCACATCGCCGCTGCTGCCGTCCCAGGTAAAGCCATTGCCCGGGTCTTCACTGAAGGTGAAGGTGATGGTGGCACTCTCCCCGCCCTTGAGCGCTGACTTGTCGCTCGTGATGCTCAGGGTGGGGGCCAGCGTGTCGATGCTGACCGATGGCGTCACCCCTGCCCCACCCTGGTTGCCTGCCGGATCCTGATACAGGCCCGATGCCACCGTGATGCTGGCCGTACCCGAGGCCAGGCCGGCCGTGGGCGTGAAGGTGGCCGTGCGACTCAAGCCGGTACCGCTGGTGGCGCTCAGGGTGCCACCAGAGATCAGCACATCACCGTTGCTGCCATCCCAACTGAAGCTCTCGCCTGGGTCCTCACTGAAGCTGAAGGTGATAGTGGCCGTCTGGCCCGCCTTGAGCGCGGGCGTGTCGCTGGTGATGCTCAAAGTTGGCGCCAGCGTATCGATGCTGATTGAGGGTGTTGCGCCAGCGCCGCCATTGTTGCCCGCTGCGTCTTGGTAGCTGCTGCCCGCCACGGTGATGCTGGCCGAACCCGCGGCCAGGCCGGCGCTGGGGGTGAAGACGGCGGTTCGCGTCAAGCCCGATCCGCTGATGGCCCCCAAGCTACCGCCGGCGACCACCACATCGCCACTGCTGCCGTCCCAGGCAAAGGTATTGCCCGGGTCTTCGCTGAAGCTAAAGGTGATGGTGGCCGTCTGGCCAATCTTGAGCGCCGAGGCGTCGCTGCTGATGCTCAAGGTCGGCGCCAGGGTATCGATGCTGATCGAAGGCGTCGTGCCGGCGCCGCCGTTGTTGCCCGCTGCGTCCTGATAGCTGCTGCCCGCCACCGTGATGCTGGCCGTGCCCGAGGCCAGGCTGGCGGTCGGCGTGAAGGTGGCGGTGCGGCTCAAACCCGTGCCGCTGATGGCGCTCAAAGTGCCGCCAGAGACCACCGCATCGCCGCTGCTGCCGTCCCAGGTGAAGCTAGCGCCCGGGTCTTCGCTGAAGGTGAAGGTGATGGTGGCCGTCTGGCCGATCTTCAATGCCGACTTGTCACTGCTGATGCTCAAGCTCGGCGCCAGCGTATCGATGCTGATGCTGGGCGTGGTACCGGCGCCACCATCATTGCCGGCCGCATCCTGGTATGCGCTGCCTGCCACCGTGATGCTGGCCGAATTGCCGGGCAGACCGGCCGAGGGGGTAAAGGTCGCGGTCCGGGTCAGGCCCGTGCCGCTGATCGCACCGAGCGTGCCGCCTGTGACCTGCACATCACCGCTCAGGCCATCCCAGCTGAAGCTGGAGCCGGGATCCTCGCTGAAGGTAAAGGTGATGACCGCTGTCTGGCCGATCTTGAGCGCCGATGTGTCACTGGAGATGCTCAAAGTCGGCGCCAGGGTATCGATGGCGATGCTGGGCGAGCTGCCTGCGCTGCCAGGATTGCCTTTGTCGTCCTGGTAAGAGCTGCCCGTGACAGTGATGCTGGCCGAACCCGAGGCCAGGCTGGGCGTGGGGGTGAAAGTGGCCGTGCGGGTCAGGCCCGATCCACTGATCGCACCGAGCGTGCCGCCGGAGACCACCACATCGCCAGCACTGCCGTCCCAGCTGAAGGACGAGCCTGGATCGGCGCTGAAGGTAAACGTGATGGTGGCAGTCTCACCCGCTTTGAGCGCCGACTTGTCACTGCTGATGCTCACCGCCGGTGTCAAGGTATCGATGCTCACGGACGGGGTCGCGCCCGCAGTGCCGACATTACCGGCGCCGTCTTGATAGACGCCAGCTGCCACTGAAATGCTGGCTTGGGCACCCGACAAGCCCGCGGTGGGCGTGAAGATGGCCGTGCGGGTGGTGCCGGTGCCGCTGATCGCGCCCAGCGTACCGCCGGAGACCTCCACATCGCCGGTGCTGCCATTCCAGCTGAAGGAGCTGCCCGGATCCTCGCTGAAGGTGAAGGTGATGGTGGCCGTCTGGCCGCTGATCAGGGCTGACTTGTCGCTGCTGATGCTCAGCGTCGGCGCCAGGGTGTCGATGCTGACCGAGGGCGTGGCCGCAGCCACACCCGCATTGCCCGCCGTATCTTGGTAGCTGCCGGCGGCCACGGTGATGCTGGCGCTTTGCCCCTGCAAATTGGCCGTGGGCGTGAAGGTAGCAGTGCGGCTCAGGCCGGTGCTGCTGATGGCGCCCAAAGTGCCGCCGGAGACCAACACATCGCCACTGAAGCCGTTCCAGGCAAAGCTTTCGCCCGGGTCTTCGCTGAAGGTGAAGGTGATGGTGGCCGTCTCGCCGATCTTGAGCGCGGACTTGTCGCTGCTGATGCTCAGGCTGGGCGCCAGGGTGTCCAGGGAGATCGAGGGCGCCGCGCCTGCGCCGCCGTTGTTGCCCGCCGGGTCTTGGTAGGTGGCCGCAGCCACCGTGATGCTGGCGCTGCCATTGGCCAAATTGGCCGTGGGCGTGAAGACGGCGGTGCGGTTCAAGCCCGTGCCGCTGATCGCACCGAGCGTTCCGCCCGTGACCACCACATCGCCGGTACTGCCGTTCCAGCTGAAGCTCGAACCCGGGTTTTCGCTGAAGCTGAAGGTGATGGTGGCCGTCTCGCCGGCTTTGAGCGCGGATTTGTCGCTGGTGATGCTCAAAGTGGGCGCCAGGGTGTCGATGCTGATCGAGGGCGTGGTGCCCGCTGCGCCGACATTGCCGACCGCATCGGCATATCTGCCGGCAGCGACCGTGATGCTGGCCGTACCCGAGGACAGATTGGCCGTGGGGGTGAAGGTAGCGCTGCGGCTCAAGCCCGTGCCGGTGATGGCGCCTAGCGTGCCACCGGAGACCAGCACATCGCCGCTGCTGCCGTCCCAGGTGAAGGTGCTTCCCGGATCTTCGCTGAAAGTGAAGGTGACCGTCGCCGTCTCACCGATTTTCAGGGCCGACTTGCTGCTGCTGATGCTCAAGGTCGGCGCCAGCGTATCGATGGCCTGTGCACCGAGCCCAGCCAGGCTAGCGTAGAGCACGGCATTGCCGGCCGCATCGCCCAAGCCGCTACCCACCACACTGAGCGCCACCGTCCCACTGGCCACGCCGGCGGTCGGCGTGACACTGACGGTGTAGCTGTTGGTCTCGCCGACCCGACTAAGGGCCGTCACCGTGCCATTGCTGGCGCTGAAATTGCCCACATCGAGCGAGCCGACCAAAGCCTCGCTGAAGGTCACGGTGAAGGTGATTGCGTCCTTGGTCACCGAGGCTGGGGTCGCGTCGCTGACCGATGTCACGCTCGGTGCCACGGTATCGAGCACGAAGCGCACCGTCTGCACCTCCGACACATTGCCGGCCGGATCAAGCTGGCGCACCTGCACCTGGTAGCTGCCGTCGGCCGTGCCGTCGGTGGCTGGGGCGCTGTAGCTTGCCTGCCAGGCGCTGGGCATACCGTCATTGCGGATCAGCCTGTATTGCACCGTGGCCTGCGCCTCGGTGTTGCCGGGTGCGGTGACGGCTGGATCGGCCGTCACCGGCGGGCTGTCCAGGGTGCCGGTGTCCTGGCTCAAGGCGGTATCGGGCATGGCCGGCCTGAGCAGATCAACCTGCAAGGTGGCCGAGGAGCGGGCACTGTTGCCGTAGATGCCCTCATAGTCGAGCTGGGCGACATAGCTGCTCTGGGTGAGCGCTGCCACATCGCTGGCGGGCAGCAGCACCGTCCAGGATCCATCGGCAGCCACGGCGCTGGTGGTGTAGGTCTTGCCACCCAAGCTCAGGCTCAGGCTGCGACCGACGGCCGTATTGATGCTGGTGCCCGGCACCATGTCCTGCGCCGTGCCTGTGACGGTCATGGGGCCCTGGCTTTCCAGCAGATTGAGCCGGTCGTCGCCGGCAAGCGGCTGCAGGGTCAGCACCGGCGGGTCGGTTTTGATGACCAGCTCGCCACTGGAGATATCGGTCTTGGGTGTGACATAACCTGCCGCGGTAACGGTGGCGATCACGTCGTACACCCCCTGATCCAGGGGCGCAGCGGCGGACAGGTCCAGCTGCCAGCGGCTGGTGACCGGGTCATAGCTCAAGCCGGCCGGGCTGCTGACGCCGCTGCCCACGGTCAGACCATATTGCACCGTGCCCACGGTCACAGTCAGTCCGTCGCCGACCTCCAGCGCGCTATAGCCGCTGGCCGTGCCTGCGTTGATTTTTTGTGCCAGACCGCCCAGCACGGGGGTGCTGTCCTTGCTGTCGAGCAAGGTCACGACAGGAATATCGGGCGGAGCCAGCCGCACCTCCAGCGTGGCGGTGGCGGGCACGGCCGGATTACCAGCCGCATCCTGGACCCAGGCCTTGATGTCGTAGGTATTGCCGTGGGCCAGGGCCGCCATATCGGCCTGGGGCACCTGCACCGTCCAGGTATTGGAGCTGCCCCCGGCGAGCACGGTGGCGGTATAGGTCTTTTTATTGAGCTGCAGGCTGAGCACCTGGCCGGCCTGTGCATCGGTGCTGCCGCTCAGCGCAAACGATCCACCGGCGGGGATGGCATCGAATTCACTGCGGTTGAGGATGGCATCGCCATCGCCCACCACCCCAGCGCCATCGGTCAATGGCAGGGCCAGGCTCAGGCTCGGCGCGACCGTATCGATCAAGACCGAGCGCGAGGCCTGCGTGGCATTGCCGGCCTGATCGTCAACCTGCGCCGAGACGGTGCTGCTGCTGGTATCGGCCGGTACATCGGCGGCACTGAACAGCACCTGCCAGGTGCCGTCACTGGAGACTGTGGCGCCTTTGCTGAGCGTGCCCCATTGCACCGTGACCTGCTGGCCCACCTCGGCATCGCTCAGGCCTGAAATGGTCACGCCGGCGCTCTTGCGAGCCGCGTTAACGATGTCATTGCCCGCCACCACATCGATGCTCAAACTGGGCGCTGCCGTATCGAGGACGAACTCTGCAAGGCCTTGGGCGCTGGCGTTGCCGGCGCTATCGGTAGCCACCGCGCTGACCTCGATCCGGCCACCGCCCAGGCTCTGCAGCTCCTGAGCGCTCAGCGTCAGCGCCACATCGTCAGCACCACTGACTGTTCTGGTGATGCTGGCCCTGCTGCTGGCGTGGGTGAACTGCACACGCACACTGGCGCCAGCTTCAGCGCTCAAACGCAGCACGCCGCTACTTGCACTGGCTTCGGCCAAGGTGGCCCCTGCGGCTACGCCTGTACCCAGACTCAAAACCGGCGCAGTGGGCGCGGTGGTATCGATCTGCGGCAATGCCGTGCTGTCAATGTCGGCGATGCTGCCGGCCAGGGTAAAGGCATTGCCCGCCTCGTCCCTGATACCCGCCACCAGCGCGGCCTTGAGCGCCGCCTCGTCGATGGTGGCCTGGCCGTTTTGGCCAGCCGCCACGGTGTAAGTCAGGGTACGGCTGTTGTTGCCTGTCGTGCCTGACCATTGCGCAGCCACGCCGACACCATCGACCCTGAAAATGCTGCTGTCCGCGCCGCCGGTCAAGCCGCTGACCGGGCTATCAAAGAGCAGGCTGAGCACGATCTGCTCGCTGGCGCTGTCACCGGGCGTGCCGGCCAGGGCCGCCACCAGTGTGGCGTTGGGCGCGGTGGCACCCAGGCTGGGTGCCACCGTGTCGATGATCGGCAGCGCGATGGCATCAATGTTGGCAATCTGACCGCCGTTGGCCGTGTAGACAAAGGCATTGCCCGCAGCATCTTGCAGGCCCGCGGCCAAAGCGGCCTTGAGCGCCGCCTCGTCGATGGTGGCACGGCCGTTGTGGCCGGCCGCCACGGTATAGCTCAACGTCCGGCTGCTGCTGCCGTCGGCACCATTCCAGCTGGCGGCAACCGCGTTGCCATCCACCTTGAAGACGGTGCTTTGCGCACCGCTGTTCAGGCCATAGACCGATTCGCTGAAGTTGAGCGTCAGCGTGATGGTTTCGCCCGGGCTGTCGCCCGCGCCACCAGCCAGGGCCGTGCCCAGGGCGACCGAGGCATTTCTCAGCGTGGGCCCTGCAGCGTCAAACTGCAAGGTCAGCGGCGCGCTGCCATCCGAAGCATTGCCCCGGGCGTCGATCTGCCGCACTTGGTAGGAGGCCGATCCCGGACTGAGCTCAAAGCTGCTACCGCTGCCATCGACCCAGTCGCCGGCATTGACGCGCACCTGCCAGCTGGCACCGGGCTCCAGGCCACTGATCTGCACGATCGGGTCACGGGTCAAACGATCTGCACTATCGACACCGGTGTCGGCCTTCAGAGCGATGGTCGGCGCTGTTGGGGCCGTGCGGTCATTGAGCAGCTGGGCGCGCTGGCTGGCGCTGAGCGCATCAAGGTCGCCACTGGCCTGCAGGGCCGCGATTTGCGCAGCGCTCAAGGCGCTGAGCTGGGTCGGCGACAAGTCGGCGATCGCCTGCGCCGTCAGACCGGTGATCGCCGACGGATCCAGCGCTGCAATTTGGGTGGGTGTGAGCTGAGCCAGCTGCGCCGCCGTCAAGGCTGCCATCTGGGCGTTGTCCAGGCTGCCTACGGCCTGGGCACTCAAGGCGCCAACGGCCGCCGGGCTGAGCTGGCTGATCTGCTGGGCGCTCAGCGCGTCGATCTGCGCGGCTGTGAGCTTGGCCGCCTGCTGCGCCGTCAGCGCCGCCAGTTGGGCGTTGTCCAGGCTGGCCAGCGCCTGCGCGCTCAAGTCATCGATCACCGAGGGCTTGAGGCCACTGATGGCCGCCGGGCTCAGGTTGTCAATCTGCTGGCCCGTCAGCTGCGCGGCCTGCTGCTCGCTCAGCTGGGCCGCGTTTTGAATGTCTGTCAGCGCCTGCCGCTGCGCCGCACTCAGATCGGGGCTGATCGCCGCCAACTGGCTGGCGCTCAGCGAGCTCAGGGCCGTCACCGGCAAGGCCGCCACCTGCGCCGCGCTCAAGGCGTCGAGCTGGGCCACGCTCAGGCCAGCCAGCTGCTCGGCGCTCAAGGCCGCCAGCGCGTTGGTACTCAAACCCGGCACGGCTGTCAGCGCCAAGGCGCCCAGCTGCTCGGCGCTGAGCGCTTTGATCTGCTCGGCCGACAAAGCCGCCACCTGGCTGCGGTCCAGGCTGGCGATCGCCTGCGGGCTCAAACTGCCCACCGCCTGCGGACTCAGCGCGCCCACCTGCGATGCGCTCAGCGCATCGATCTGGCTGGCGCTCAGGGCGGCCGCCTGCTGCTCCGTCAGCGCCGCCATCTGCGCGCTGCTCAGCGTGGCCAGCGCTGCTGCGCTGAGCGAGGCCAGCGACTGCGGGCTCAGGGCCGCCACCTGGCTGGGGCTGAGCGCAGCCAATTGTGCGGCCGTGAGTTGCGCCGCCTGCTGCGCCGTCAGCGCGCCCAACTGGCTGCTGCTGAGCGAGGCCAGGGCCTGCGGTGTGATGTCATCGATGACCGCCGGCGCCAAGGCTGCAATGGCCGCCTCGCTCATCGCAGCCAGTTGCGCGCCGGTCAGCTGCGCCACCGCCGGGGCCGTCAGGGCCTGCGAGGCCTGCACCTGCGCCAGCGCCTGTAGCTGCGCCGCGCTCAGGTCTGGCCGCAAGGCCTCGATCTGCTGCGCGTTCAAACTGGCCAGCACCACCGCCGGCAAGGTCGCCACCTGGCTCGCGCTCAAGGCATCGAGCTGCGCCGGACTCAGGGCCGCAACTTGGGTGGCAGTCAAAGCGGCCATTTGCGCGGCATCCAGGCTGCCCAAAGCGCTGAGACTCAGACCAGCCAGAGTTTGCGGCTGGAGGCTGGCGATCTGCTGGGGGCTGAGCGCATCAATATGCGAACCTCGCAAATAAGCGGCCTGCGCCGGGCTCAGCGCCGCCAGCTGTGCCGGGCTCAGCTTGGCCAGGGCCTGGGCGCTCAGGCCGGCTATGGCCTGCGGGCTTAGCGCAGCGATCTGCTGCGGGCTGATCGCATCCCACTGCGCGGGGCTCCATGCAGCCACCTGCTCGGCCGACAGGGCGGCGATCTGCTGATCATTCAGGCGGGCCAGCAGCACCGGCGGGATGGCCGCTACCGCCTGTGGGCTCAAAGCACTGATTTGCGCCGGACTCAGGGCGTCGATCTGGGCGGCCGTCATTTGCGCAGCCTGCTCCGGCGTGACCGCTGCCAGTTGCTGCGCGTCCAGGCTGAGCAAGGCGTCCACGCCGAGGCTGGCAAAGGCCGAGGGCGACAAAGCCGCCACCGCTGCCGGGCTCATGGCATCCATTTGCGCGGCCGTGAGTTGGGCGGCTTGGGCATCTGTGAGCGTGCGGGCCGACTCCAGCTGCGCCAGCGCCTGCGTCTGCGCGCTGCTCAATTGCCCACTGAGCGCGCTCAGTTGGCCTGCGCTCAAATGGCTCAGCACCTCCAGTGGCAGGGCTTGCACCTGCTGGGCCGACAAACTGGCCAGCTGCGTCGGGCTGAGCGCGCCCACCTGCTCGGCGCTCAAGGCCGCCATTTGCCCGGCATCCAGGCTTTGCAGCGCTGCCAGGCTGAGCCCGGCCAGGGTTTGCGGCTTCAAAGCGCTCAGCACGTCTGGGCGCAGCGCGTCGATTTGCGCGGCACTGAGTTGGCCCGCCTGCTCGGGGGTGAGCGCAGCTGATTGGGCCGGGCTCAGGCCGGCCAGAGCATCGTCGCTCAAGGCGCCAATGGCGCCGGGCGACAGGCTGCTGATCTGCGCCGGCGACAAAGCCTGCAATTGGGTGCTCGACAGTCCGGCTGCCTGCGCAGCGGTCAGGGCCGCCAGCTGCAGCGCATCCAGACTGGCCACATTTGCCGGGCTGAGCGCTGCCACCGCCGGCGCACCCATGGCCGCCACCTGCGCCGGCTGCAAGGCTGCGATCTGTTCGGCCGTCATCAGGGCCGTCTGCTCAGGCGTCAAGGCAGCGACCTGGCGATCGTCCAGACTGGCCACGGCGGCCGCACTCAAGCGGGCAATGGCCTGCGCACTGAGCGCGGCGATCTGGCTGGCGCTCAACGCGTCGATCTGCTCGGCCCTGAGCTGGGCCGCCTGTTCGGGCGTGATGGCTGCCATCTGCTGCGCATCCAGGCTTTGCAACGCCCCGGTGTTGAGCTGACCCAGCGCCTGCGGGCTGAGCTTGGCGATCTGGCTGGGGCTCAGCGCATCGATCTGCGCGCCCGTGATCTGCGCCGCCTGCGCGGGCGTGATCGCCGCCATTTGGCTGGCGTCTAAGCTTTGCAGCGCCTCATCGCTCAGGCTGCCGATCACCGAGGGCTTGAGCCCGCTGACCGCCGCCGGGCTCAGCTGGTCTATGCCCTGGCCGGTCAGCTGCGATACCTGGGTGGCCGTCAGGTCACGCGCCGCCCGCATCTGCACCAGCGCCTGCTGCTGCTCAGCGCTCAGGTCTGGTGTCAAGGCATTGATCTGCTCGGCGTTCAGGCTGCCCAGCACCGCCGGGTTGAGCGCGGCCGTCTGCGCCGCGCTGAGCGCAGCCAACTGGGCGGCGCTCAGGGCTGCGACCTGCGCTGGACTGAGCGCAGCCAGTTGCTGCGCATCCAGGCTCCCCAGGGCGCTGGCGTTCAGGGCCGCCAGGGCCTGTGGGCTCAAGGCCGAAATCTGGCTAGTGCTTCGTTCCAATAAAGTGCTTACTTCAGGCCATCTGCATATCGAAGCTCTTCCACTGGAAGCGCACTGGGTGAGCGTTCATCTCGTCTATCCCCTTCAGGATGCGCTCT